>Ga0210059_1000379_pt1 | contig 54777 bp, 25 predicted proteins | sample Ectturendosymbi2_FD_188042 | JGI IMG/M metagenome (GOLD analysis project Ga0210059, IMG submission 188042) | Ecteinascidia turbinata endosymbiont from Florida, USA - Sample 2 (SPAdes) (version 2) | ecosystem: Host-associated > Tunicates > Ascidians > Unclassified | place: Key West, Florida... | reverse complement strand
CACAAACTCGAAACAACTGGAAACAAGCAATCAACCGCTACTGCAACTATCTGGGACGAACCTCAGACCAACTCCGAACCGCAGAGACAAACGATCTGATACCGACCAGTACGCTGTCACAGAACCAAGCCGCAAACCGTCAAAACAGAATCCAGACCAACTGGTCAAAACAGCCTTGTCTATGTCAAGTGCTCAGAAAAACTTTGAGCAGCGGTAACGGCTCGAAAATTACAGTCGGCGCTCAACGTTTTCAACCTTTGCAAGAATGCTTCCAGCGATTCGCCCACTTTCTGTTGGCAAATATTCAGTCTATGCCTGGCGAACTTCATTCACTGGTTTAAGAAAAGCATTGTCGAGACAAGTCACTGCGTCGCCGTAGGTTTCGCAGTCACGAATGTACGCATAAACTGAAGCATGAAGTAAGCTGATCAATATAGCAAGCTTGTCTGCGTCAGTGACGCCCTTGATTCTTTGAATGTAACTTTGGAAACATCGTTTCCAATGTCGCCAGTTCCGAGGTCCGTCGGGTGAGTTGGCATCAGCATCCAACAACGGAGGTCTCATATGCTTTTCCATAATTCCAAAAGCATGGAAAAATTATTTTGCTGAATAAACTGTAGTAAATCTATACCACAAGACCTCAACAGGGCTTTATTCAGCAAAAGAGAACAGCAGTGAACAGAAGCCACGGTCAAGTCGGAATGACAGTGACGAATACGAAAGTAAGGACGCAAACCAAGGAATGCACAGCACGCAGTCAACGCGCGCAACTGTTACGCTTCAGGGAACTGACTACCACAAGATACTACTCACATAGTTCATCATTTTCCCAATGAGTTGTTTGCAAACGGAGGAATCTAGTCAAAGCATTTAAATTCAGCAAATAAAGTGGTCCATCTGATATGAATGAATCACGGTCGTGATCCTTGCCTTCGCTGAATTTTCTTAGTGCTGGTTTAACTTGGCTTGATATGCACATCTGATTGCCTGTACTGAATCCTTGCCTTCACAATGACGAAACACGATACAACCTCAACAATTGATGCTTTTGACTTCTGAGTATTCTAAATTTGCTCAATAAAAGCAACCACAGATGATTGCAAATGTCTTAATGTGTTAAAACAGAATGCGCTCAGAGAATTTCCAAAAAAACATTTCAGAACAACGGTTGGCTTGTCGGTGGACATGAAGTATGAATTTGAAGCTGGGTATACAATTGAAGCATCCTTGGCAAGCTGCGATAAAATGATAGCCACCTGGTTACGCTTAGTGAAATAAGTTTTTGGTGCGCCATATCCACAAACTTACAATAGTCTTTTCATTCTTATATGCGAGCTGTGCAAATGCAACCACACATAATTCACTTAGCTTCAAAATAATGTAGTCCTTTTCTGAAAAAGGGGTACTTCTGTCGTATTTCTTCATTTTTCAGCATTACTGATTAGTTCAGGAGTTCAAAAGTTTCTGTGAATGTTAGTAGCACGAAGAATTTTTTGTAGCGCCTACATAAGCTTTGCCATGCAGCATTCATATGCATAAAGTGCAAAATGCAAAAAAACGTTTGCGCGCTCCAAGTTTTTGATCGCGCGGCGTGAGTGCGCGACGGCAGTTTTGCACCCATGGATTAGCTATAATTACTAGAAACTACTGTACTAAGCTATGTACAATACACTGATCGCCGTATCACAGTTCACCAGCAAAGCTAGTACAGTATAATGAGGTCAGCAGTCCGCACTCTGATGCCAAGGTCATAGAGATAATGAAAAAAGATTTACCACTGTTATGTAACGATTAATGTGAAAGAAATCCCCGCCTTTCCAGCCAAAAATTAACTCAACCAAAAATAGATTAATTAAACAACTCGAAGGCCCTCCCATAAACTAAGCTACGCCACCAGCTTGTATCTTGTTGCAGTAGAGTACGGATAGCTTACTGTATGCTAAAACAATATATCGTAGCCAGTGACGTAACTGACGGGAGGCAGAGGGGCGATTTTCCCCCCTGGCAAGTGGCAATCTAAATTTGAAAACCGGACCGCCACCTTTAAGTGATATTTCGGTTTTAGTATTCAGTAGGTTGTTGTTTTTTGCGTTTTTCAGATCATTTTCCGGTGATTTAGGGCTTTAGCATAGCTATCCACATCTGGATTCACCATCATTTCTCAAGTTTTTTTCCGAGTGTTGACTAGTGGGCCCTGCACAGTGGCCAGTGGGCCACTTTTTGCTTAATTTTCTACCCTGACTCAAAGTTCTAGTTAGACCACTGATTATAGCTATCCAAAATAAGAAGTGCAGAAAGAAGAACATTTTGACATTTTCGAATGTCCGCGGAGAATATTTCATTTCTCATGAAAAAAGTGGACATGTACTTCACAAAGAGAGCGTCTGGTAACCGGACCTAGCAATGCTACTCATATGCAACCTATACAAATCTGAGTAAAGCAGATAGTAAAGTAAAGCAAAATCTACCAGAAATGAGTAGAGAAGTAAGCTAACGTGTTCTACGTGGCTTGGGCTTGCATTCACTAGATTCAGATACTTTCAGGAAATCAATAAATGTAGTAGTTGTTTCGTCACAATATCATATATTCTTCAAGTGAAATACTGCTGTTTGGCCGACCGATAATAAATTAATAGCGTCTACAAACAAACTTTCCTCGCTAAAAATGACTAAGTGGCACGCACATGTCGAACATATGGCTAAACGTATGAAAATGGTGGTGGGCCCTCTTAGGTGGGGGGCCCTGGGCGCGGGACCCTTGGGCCATTTGGCCCCCACTAAATCCGGCGCTACCACTTCCCAGTAAGAAGGCAAGATTTTGAGTTGATGCAGACCTCTCTTTACAACATCTCAAAAAGGAAGGAGTGGTCGGTCGACATTTCGAATACCTGAGCTCAGTGTACCAAATATTTTTGGAAACTCAACGCCTTGAAAGTTCATTGCCTGACTCGAGTGCGTCAAGTGGCCTGACGGTCTGGACAGGCACCAGATGTTTGGAAAACTAGGGTGATCATTCCCAGACATAGTAAGAGAGACATGAGGGGATACAGTAGTTACTAAGGCATCTTTATTCTTAACCTCCTTGGAAAAGTGTATTTGAAGTGCCTTGAGAAAAGATGTCGTGACATAATTCCATCAATGCTGGAGGATGCCATTGCGGTTGTCCTCTTGGACATAGCACTACAGACCACATTATCACTCGCCAGCAAATTTTAGATGAACCTTGGGAGTAGCCCATGCTAAAAATGTCTAAACATATTTTGTCGACCTCAAGAAAGCATGCGAACGGGAACCTCGAGAAAACCTTGGAGAGTTTTGCGGGAGCCCTCTGTTGATGGCCGCTTGTTACTGGCTGTCAAGTCATCGCATTTCTGCTCAAAACTTTGTGTTTGTGCAACATTTCACCATAGGTGTTGGCTCCAACAACGGTCGTTTCACACAATAGTGTTAATTAACGTACGGACCTGGCAGTTTACCATGACTTTATCAGTTTCACAAAAGACCTTGCAGTTGAATACCAAACAAGGGATTCATTTGTTAACTGCTATTTCCCTTCATAGTATTCGTACCTAAACGCATGTAATTTCAAGTGGCAAAGGTTACATCCGGTGTCCAATAGATGTCAGATTCCATATTGATACGTAGCCTGGTATTCGTCTCGTAATTACCAGGTACATAAAGTTGCGTAGGACTGCAGAGAAAGTGTTCACTTTTCTTCATATTCTGTATACATTGGATAAACAGAGTCACAACCGAGTGAATGAGGGTGTCACTGTTGGAAGTTACAAGATCAAACATTTGCTTTTTACAGACGATTTGGTGCTTCTTGGGTCCTCTGAACAGGGTCTTCGGCATTACTGGATTTGTGTTTCACGCGACAAAAAGGAAATGAAAAATAGCATTAAAATGATAGAAGTATTGAGAGTTTCTCCAAGTTCAAAATAATGAAATCACGTTTCCGTTCTACTATGTGTGAATTCCGTTTCGGCTTTATTAATTCTTTCCATCGGAAGTCAATTTATTGAAAAGCTTGATTTTGGATATATAATCTCTGATTTTGCTTCCGCGAAAGCTCGACGAATTCAGTTTGAGTAATAATGAAATATTGTGATCAGGATTTCAGGGTCAGTCTGAGTTGACGATTTGGCATTGTGTTAATGGAATGTGGTATCGGCTGTCTGTAACGTGGGCCATAATATAGTGTTTTTTGAGTGCTGTGTTTTGTATTCTGCTTGAATGCGCGTGTTGTCTGAGTGCTGCTGCAACTGTCCGGCCTTGGACTGGCCGAGTTCTTTTCTTGTCGTCAACTGTCATGAGCGCGCGAAAAGCGTTTCTAATTCGCAAAACGATTGCGGCTCTTGTGATCAGTTATATCCATCAATTGCCTGGATGTGAATTGTTTTGTTGGTGATTTTCTTCCGTCGCGCTTGCTAGTTGAAATTCCCCTTCGTAGTTTATACATTTTGTTTGTGTAGAAGCTACCTGTCATTTAGCATAAAAAATATTTGTTTGGATAATTGTTGACCTTAGTATCTCATTCTATTTTTGAAACTGCCAAAATAACTGCAGATTTGTTGTTGAATACTCTTCTGATATGGTGCTATCATCGGTGACCGAACAGAACAGACCTGTTCATAACAGAACCGTTTATAAAAAAACACGTTCTTATCAGAACACACTCATAACAGACCAGTCCAAAACAGAGCCGTTAATAACAGATCACGTTAATAAAAAAACATGTTCATAACTAGGGCTGGTTTAAGGGGGGAAAGAGGTAATTGCCCCAGCCTCCGTTGCAAGAGGCTTCCGCGATGAAAATGAGTTATTTGTTTTATGTCAATTGGTTCGTTTATTTAAGATGTGTCACGGTACATAGAGAAGTGATAAAACACGTAGTGTCTAACGGGCAATTCTTGCAGCCAAGCAGTCAACAACTGGTTCGGAATCTACGTGAACCAACAAAGATAACGACCACTTCAGTGTAGGCAATTAAATTAAAAAAAGAACTTCTGAAGGGCGCTTGTAAATATACCTCAAGTGGCTTGTCACACTCAGCAAACCTTATAAATCAGTCGAATTTCATCGCAGTATTCACCTCAGCATTTAGCCGTTTACTGCAAAAGAGTAATAACTGTAGAAGTTGCTTCAGGGCATGGCGGAAACATACAGTTCGTGTTTTACTGAAGCAATGAATCTCCAACTACACGCGCTACTGTCTCGCGAGTCTTCATTTATACATTATAAACAGTTGTCTTCAGAGCTAAGCTCACCCATCTGTTGTGAACGCTATCACTTATGAATCGGTCACGTATTAATATATTGCTTAACGCTTTCACTCCCACGCGCAACGCATTAGACTTAAGCACACATGGCAGTAACAAGGAACACACAAATAAATGAAAGAGCACGAGCTTAGATACGTATGCGGCGGTAATAGAAACGCATACGCTTTAATGGTGCTAACACGATTCCTTTAATGAAACACAAGCAACACAGATATGTGATTCTAGTAAAGAGCACAGCCGGTGGATGGCGCCAAAACGTTTGCTGCTGGTTCCAAGTGGACCAATGTATAAAATGTACAATGGACAGGGAGACTTTGAAGGACCTGGGGTCATTTGGGCTGCAGACCTCCCCAAGAGCGAAGCTACTTATAGTGTAAAGGGAACGGTTAATAGAAGTGCAGTAAGTAAAAGTATGTTGTTCTAAGTACAAGGTTTAATACGCACAATGCGTTTATATAATGCGATGCAAGTAATTTAAGCCACCAGAAGACACTGGTTTTACTTCGCCACATAAAACTTTTGCGGTTTTCATGTATATTGGAAATGTTCGTGATAGCTAACGAGGAAATGCGTCGCGACAGTTATGGAGTAGTGTAGCGCTGCAGTTGTGTCACAAAATTTAAGCAGGTTGAGAACAAGGCGTCCAATCGTGTGTTTGGGAGGCGCATATTCAGTCGATGTGATGATTCATTAAATAGGAATGGAAATTCGTTCAATGCTCGGACGATAAATGATTCACAATGAGATTGGTGACTACAGGTATCCCGCTACTTTTTTACAAGAGTTCAATGCTACCAGTTTTAGTGAACGCAACAAAAACCAAACTGAGTGAAATGCAACAGCAATACCTCATGAACCTATTTTCAGAGTAACATCGTTCAACAAGTATTGATTATAATCAATGCACTTGGTTAATGCACACCAACAAAAAAGGATACCAACAATATTTCTAGTACCCTGGCAACACATTTTTATATTCCGCTGCAAAAAATGTCAAAAACGGTTTATTTATTATTTCTAAAGGAATTTCTGACCACATTTGTATTGTACTGTACCTTAGCATTTTCGTACCTGAGTTTGAACGTGCTTTTGGCAATGTAAAGTGCTAAGTTCTAGTTTGTCGCGGATTATACAGATGAACATCTGTAATAATTCTTGTGGAACTTGCTCAAGTCCACAAAAAACACTAACACTGCTGGAACCATAACCAAAATTGGCTAAAATTTTTTACAAACGTCATAGGAGCACAGACACGTTTTTCAACAACTCAGCAATTATTCTCACGCTCATCTTCTCAACCTCACATGAAGCTCAAGCTGATCTGAAGCTTAAGCTCATCTGAGGTTCAAGCTCATCTGAGCTCAAGCTTATCTTACCCGTAAAGCTGAACTTGTTGGATTTCGAAAAACGTTTGTTTTGCAAAAGCAAAAATAATTTCCCCCCAAAATGTGGTGAAGTACCCATATTTAAAGACACCAAAAATGCAGGAAAAGTGAAGAAATTCGGCCATAGTCTTTATTGGTGGTCGGTTGAAGATCAAAATCGTATTCTGCTCGAAGCTTTCGCTTCCACATATAACAGAAGTAAATTAAGTTGAGACATGAAAATATGTTGTTTTCAAGGATATTTTTGCACTTTTCAGCCACATACGCTCCTTAAGGCCAAAATGGCCATACGATTAAGCTCACAAGCAAGTTAAAATGCTATGCAACACTGATGCTACTACACGCGGGATTGTCACACGTCATGTACCCATGCTCGAATTGGTCACATATTCTTTTGTTACTCGACAAGTTCCCATGGACAAGATGGGCACATATTCCTTTGGTTACACGTCAGTTACACAAGGGCAAATTGGCCAATTACCTACTTTACTCGAAAAATACAAAACTAATGTGGATTTCGATAAGTCTGCTCGACAGAGCGCATAAAAATGTAGCACTGAAAGTAACAGCCTAACGTTTATTCTATGTATTACTAAAAGTAAATTCAAAACTGCTTTTTAATTTATTAAGTCACCTGTTCACAAGTCACCCGTCCAATTAAGCCAACTGTACCTGAGCAGGGCATAATTGTTAAATATAGCCGGTAGCTGAAATCTGTGTTAACATGTTTATTTGTGATTAACAAATATTTTGTTTTAGAAATGTTTGGAGAGAGATTGTTTGCAGTTAGCCAATTAATTACTTTGTCTGTTATGAAACAGTCTGCTATGGTCTGCTACGAAGGTGGTTTTTGAGGAACGCTTTCTGTTATGATACAATGTGTTATGAACGTGATCTGCTATACCAGGGGTGGCCAACTTGTCTTTGGTTAGGATCGACTAGAAAAGTTCTTGCTAACTCGCGATCAACCAGTCGGTAATAAAGTCACAAGGCAAAATGCCAAATTTGAGTATTGCACGTGCAAATACAGTGTACCATCGCCTTAGTAAGTGATGCACAGATAAAAAGCAAATTGTCTCTTGCCCCTAAATCATGATTGTCAGGCAATGGTAGGAAAACATTGTACAAAACCTCGCGGCATCTGCCGTGCTAGCCTATGGTCAGCCACCACAAGAGACACCAAAGAATATACGTGACCAACTAATTGATAGAGAATTTTAGGTACTTTCTGGAATTTTGATATTGACTGAAAGTGTTCTTTTTAGTCATCTTGTCAATTCAATGCAAAATCAGGCGCGATCGACCAGCTGAGCCTCGGCTATCGACCGGTTGATCGCGATCGACTTGTTGGCCACCCCTGTGCTATACAATAATATGTTATGGAAGCAGTCCGTTACGAACTGATCTGTTATGAACGTAGTCTGTTATGAAGGCGATCAATTATATGAGCGTGGAACAACATGCTATCTGGTCTCAGAACAAACACTAACACGAACTGCATGCTCGTCGGCATGACGTCACAGCGCGACTTGAATCCGGGTTGCGAACGATAAAAAACACGGTATTATTTGTCAGGAACACCCTTCAGTCATCATGATCTCCTGGAACACTGTGGGTAGGAGTGATGACACTTGACAGGGCTCCAGTTATGGATCAAATAGTCTCTTTTACGGGAGGATGATCTCTTCAAACATACAAGTGTAGAGGACGTTTCTTTTCCTATTTTTGTTGTTAGACTGGGAGATATGCGTTCGTCTAAGCGGCAAGGGCCTCTCTAGCCTACAAGCTCGTACATATCTTCTAGACTTGCTGACTTCATCTCAAATTAAAAATTTTTGTGAGCAGTGGAATAATCTTACAACTGGTATCACAACGATGGATTTCTTGTTAACCTTTTGCATGGACACAGCGCAACTACTGTCCTGACTATAAGTAGATCCAGAAAAACGCATTTATTTTTTTTCAATTTGATGACTGCAAATAGCGGCAGCCCTAAGCCTGAAATATGCTTTTTGCCGAGACGGATGATGAGAACGTTCTTGCCTAAGAGGCACTACGGCGATTCGCTTTGTGACGGTGGTTCGACCACCTACCCTTGCATTTGAGAGCGGACACTCTACCACTGAGCTATCTCCCTATTTATTATTAATTTTTTTTCTGAACTGAAAGACTGACAACAATCTTAAAACATTAGTAACTTTCAACAAAAACGATTAGATACAGAGCAGTCTGTAACCATATTATTTTAGCCAACATTGTATCAAGTAACAGCATTTCGTTTCTCAGAGGTTAGCTCACAAGGAACGCAGGCCAATTAATTTAGCATTATTTCCAAAACTCTGTACTCAGAGAGCGCCGGGTTGTACTCGAATACATAGAACGTCTGAATACCACTGTTATCTCCTTCAAGATCTCTACTGCACTTCTAGTTTGCTTGCTTTCACCTATTTTTCCCACTTGACTTTCCATCTCGTTAGGTCGTCGGGAATGGCATCGCATTATCGCAGGTACATCGCCTTTGTAAAACTCAAATGTTTTTTATGTTGGTGTGCTATGTGTCAGCATCAGGTGCGGGAACAAGAATTTGGAAGTTTACTGTAGCTTTGAAAAGTTCACTAAGCGTTTCGTTAAAAGTTTGTATTAGGCATACACAGCTTGTCGATAATACTGTTAATTTCGGGTTGATTTGAGGCAAAGTTTTTCGCAGTGTTAGCCTTGCAGCTACAGTGTTAGCCTTGCAGCCAGGAATCACTACAAGGTTTCCAGAAAGATTTTACGCTTTCTTTAAAATATTTTCGAAGCCAATCGTGTTCTTCCAATAAGCTTTCAAAAATCAGGCAAAATCTACGCTACACTATTTCCTCAGAGTATTGCACCCAGTGGCGTGCAGAGGGGGAGGGGGCAAACGGGGCGACGTCCCCGGGCATCCAAAGCAGGGGGGCGTCCAAAGAGTGGAATTACAAAAATTTAAATGCTGTAACTAGATGATTTTTCCTATTGTAAGACTAATACATGCTACATGGATTTGAATTTTCTAAACTTGTTTTTTGTCATACCTAATTTTTGCGTAATCAAATGCCAGTAATTCTCAGCTTCTTGAATATCAGGGATCTATACTGTAAGTATACGGCGCACAGCCAATGAAGCCGATAGCGACGTGACTTGTTCCAGATCGTGCGATCAAGGGAAAATCACAAAAAATGATTGAAAGATAATTAGGGTTGAGAAAAAAAACGTTTATTTTTAAACCCAACTGGGTTTTTTGTTTTTTTTAAAAGAAACAGGTTTTTGTTAAAATATACACAAAAACCCATTCTGAATTGTGTTGAGGAATAATAGTTTGTTAAACCTGTTATGTCATTCAAATTTTAGGGTAAAGAAATGTACCACGTTTGTTTTCGCAAAGTGTTGTTGGTCAATTCACTCCAAAGTGGTAAGGCTTGGCAAGCATGCACACAGAAAACGAAGAAAAGCCCCTCCCACAAAAACTCTGCAGTTCCACGTCAAGTTTATATACATGACCTGCTAGTTTAGCATCTATAGACAGTATTTTTTCAACATATGGTTTGCTATGTTTCAACATCAGAAACACCTTGGGTGCAGATAAGGTAGAAAAATTGATTAAAATATACCGATTTTACAAAGTTGAAAGAAATACTCAGTAGAATTTACTCAAAGTCTTTGAATTATTCTTCTCTTTTTATCAAGTTCTTCAAATTTCGTTGCTGTTCATTTTGTTTCATTGAAGAAACTTACATTTAACTGCACAAGTGTGTTGCTTATTTTAGTTTTTACTTCATAGTACATTTTTCAAAGGAAAAGAAAAATGGGATTTTTGGTGGGTTATATTGTGTTTTTTTAGTGGACTTAAAAAAAACCTGGGTGGCTTTTTTTCTGGTTTAATGAGGTCCAATTACATGAACCCTGAAGATAATTTTGGACGTTTAATTGATTTCTGAGCCAAATTTCAAAACTGTTCTATTTCAACGTGCACGATTTAGCTGTTTTTATGATGATACACTAGTTCCCCGTTTCTTTTTTTGTGCTAATATAGTCGAAGACCTGTGCTTACAAAATGTGCTTCGTTTCGAGCTTCGTCAATAATTCGCATTTTAGGCGGATTGACCATAACGGCTCACACAAGCCCGCATCTATTCTTTCCCCTTATTAATTGTAGCCTACATATCAGCCACCAGCATACCTTCTGATCGATTGCTATTCGACGAGACATTTGCGCAGTCTTGTATTTTTGCAGTTGTGAACTGCGTTCACCTAGCACTGAGTGTTCTACTCCCCTGTTTTAACTCGTTGCCGGATATTTTTTCAGTTATGAACTGCTCTGTCTTAGGATACCGCGGTTAATTTATGTTCATCACAGTGACGCATAATACAACAACGACTAAAGAGAGTGCGTGTAGAATAATATGCACAGGAACGTCGGAGAATGGAGGCATGGCAGGGGCAGAATCGTCGCCACAAGGTTTTCAACATGGGGCGTGTCATTCCAAAATTTGCCAAAACTCCACTGATTTGTAGTGTTTCATAATTCAATTTGGGGGAACTTGGACCATTGTTTGGGGGGCTAAGCCCACCAACGCCCGTGGCGACGGGACTGGGCCGGGGCATTGGCCCCTCTGCCCTTTCTTAAAGGGGGGCAACGGGGGCGAAGGTCCCTTTTCCTGACAATATCTTAGGAAATTTCATGATTTATCAAAATCGACTGAAAACAAATTTATTGCAGCTATTTGGGCACCCAGAAAATTCAGAATGATTTTCTATAATTTCTGCTATCATTTTTGAGGTCAACATTGTTGATGAACAGAAACAAACATAATTAGTTATGATTTTTTATTTTTATAAGTTTCCATTGCCTTCAACTCTTTTACTGCTTCCCTGCCGCTGCTCCGCCGTCCCTGAATATACATGTGCCAACAAACCTGCAAACGTGAATATGACGTCATATTGCGACGTCACAAACAGCGCATGTCCAGTAACGATGACCACCATACACCACTGCTCAATACTAGAACTTGGTAGGGGGCATCCAACCAAGCAGTCGCCCCGGGCATCTTCAAACCTCTGCACGCCACTGATTGCACCAGTTCTATATCTGAGCTTTGAAAGGTCTTTAGAAAGTGGCGAGAATAACGATGAAAGTGTGGAACATAAGAAACGATAAATCTTGGTGAGGGATTTCAGCTAAAAACTTAGATGCTTATGAAACAGTTGATTCATCTGACCAATCACTTGCAACGTCAAGTGCACGGCAGGAAATATCTCAAATAATTTATTCAGGGATTTTCACATGAAAAATACGTCAACCTAATCTGTCTTTCAAGATCTGAAATGATGCATCGGAATTTCGAAGTGGGGTGGTGGGGGTAAATTGCTTGGCTTTCCTGGTTGCGGACTTGGAATAGCACACATGATGCTCACAAACGTAATGCACCAAATAACCACAGCCGGTTAGTAATTATTTCACTTTTAGTTCTACTCTCAATGTCCATACTCGCAAATGTTTATTTTGACGCAGGGTAACAATATGCAATAATTACTGGAGTTTAGAATTTATTCCTAAAGGTAATGCAATTATGCAAAACGAACTGTATAGCGTTTACTTCGAGATGTTGTTTTGAACGCTACGAACTTGTGCAAGCCACAGGGAAAACCTTGTGACGTGAAAACACTGCGTTGACGAATGATCTGTGACGTAAAACTTTCCGGCAAGCCTACGTGCGACGCAGGTTTGTGGAATCTGATAAACACTTGTTATGAAAATTATGCTCTCTTCTTCATAGTGTTTACTTCTAATAAGGAACTCTCTGCAGTTAGTTTGCCTGCGAATCGTCGTACTTTTCATTTTGGCATCAATTTGCTTTTGAGCTTGGAAGTGGTCAAAATACTGTAGGAAGTTCTGACCGGTGGTAACATTTCACGAAGCCATTTGGCCTTGCGCAACTTGCGTTCATTGGCTCATTCGTCGAAGCAAAAATGCAGCTTTGCATCTCAAAAGTATGAGCAGTAAAACAAGATGCAATAAATCTTTCTTATTCGTCAAGATGACAATAACAATTTGTGTAAATAGAAAGCTCCTTAGAATGAAGCCGATGATGAAACTGTGAAAAATATTCGAACTTTCAAAAGAACAGCTTTTTATCATTTAAATATTCAGACCTTAGTCCCAGGACACAACAAGCTCGTAATGTCATGTGTAACTGGCTCTTGAATGAATAACGTTTTGGCGGATCATTTCAGCAGTCTTTATTTTAAGCGAAACGTTGAGTGAGTTATGGGTTTGCAGATACTGACACAAAAAATTCAAAGGGTTTGTTGTTTTTGGACATTTGAATGCTCATTCAGAAAGCAGCCTATGTAATACACCCGGCAATTTGATTAGATGCACGCAACTGCAACCTCGGTCTCTCTTCGCCGTGTGAAAAACTTTTGATAAGCAAGCATCACCAAAGTTTGCTTCACCACGCTGTTCAAACAAATGGTTCCAGGTACGGATTGAAAAACATGTCGAGGTATCCCAACAAACTGTATATTTTAAAAGGACTTATGCTTGAGCTGTAGTATCAAGCTCTCGTGATGACTTTGATCAGCAGTTAGGTTTAAGTAGAAATTTTAATTAGCTTGCCAAATCATAAAAATAACATCTACACTGTATTGCTAACCAATTTTAAATAATTCTTCTCACTAAACGTTTGCATCACTGAATTTTGCGTTTGTTCTGTTGATAAAAATCAAGAAGGCTCAAAGCCATCATTCATTACAATTAATTAAGTTTTGAACTTGCTTCGTGGTTTGCTTTTTGCAAAAAATACCGCAATGCTTTAACTCTATCATTCCAGTATTACAGAAGTGATAAGGACTTTTTCATTCATGCTACAAAAATGGCTTGTACTTTATGCCGGAAAAAGATACGAAGGAAAATAATTTCTCAAAATGCCGACAAAAGTGAAAGGTTTAACGATAGTTTGTGATGAGGTTTGTAGTCTGCATTCAGTAAGAGACAGGAGTGCGCTCAGATTTTTGCAAAGAAAAAAAGCAGCCACCTTTTTGCTTACAACCTAGGTCAGAAAAGATGATACTGCAGACAGTGCTTTGGGTTTAAAATTGCTTTGGCGTTGTGCATACTGTAAGAATCATTGTTAGCTTCTGCTACCCTTTTACGGCTTTGCTGGTTGTTACACTAGGACCCAAAATCAACATAGTTTTGAAAATGAAAATACGATAGAAACAGGCAAAACCCGAGGCACATTTTTTAATTAAGTAATGATTGCTGCAAGTCACTGCATGCGATACTAATATTCCTTACGTTTCCAATTTGATTCAGAGACACATTGTCATGAATTTACACAATGACACTGTTTTTTATGTAAGACACAGCGTGAATTATATATCCTGACAGGGTTTTAGGGGCTGCACATAGAAATAATGTACCTTTCTATGACATTTATGATGAAAGCTTACGTCTTCTTATTTCTCATCACGAGAAGACCAAATACAATTGTTGGTTTACTTGGTCTGACGACTAAAAGTAGTTTTTGCAGGTAATATACTGTAACTACAGTAGAAAGGTTTAACTGCTGTGTTCATTCTTTGATCAAGCCGGTGAAGTTTGCTTTGCAGCTGTGATACAACTGAATAATTAACTTCTGTGAAGACAGCGATGGACAAGAGTTACTTTGGAACGGTGGACTTAATAGTATTTATAGGTGAAGTACTGCATGCTGCGTCACCAGCTTATGTGCTTTTATTTGCGTTTTTGTGTACGCTGGCTGTGTTTACATAATCATACCGATTGCTACGTGGGAATCAGTTACTTATGAATCAACAGCTTGTGGTTGTTCGTGCTTCATATGCAACTGGCCAAACTATAAAGCTATATTGCAGATAAGAGGTATGTGTAGGGCTAGACGTACCCTGCAAATATAAACATATAGTACAAAATTTTAGAAACATCCCATACCTCTATTTCATTATATACCGCAATATTTCAGATATCCTTCCCAAATGTATAAACCATGATGCCGATATTTCTTAGCTGATGGTCACTAAGCATAAGTGCAGGAGCAGTCAATTTTTTGGGGGTGCAAGGATATTTTGCCCAAAATTTCTCAAATTTGCCCGAAAAACATTTACGCGACAGTGTTTCTTCCTACAAATTTTCTGTAGCTGTTGGTGGTATATCATATTTTCTTCTACCAATAGACATTAAAACAGAAAATGTTATACATGAAAATTTGGTTATTGAATTATCCAACTGAAACAAATTAGGCTGGTCTATGCAAGAACATTGTCAGAAGCCAGCTGGATCAGTATTCTTGAGCATCTGCCGCACAATTCTGAGGTTTTCCATTCACATTCCAGCTATTGTTGTCAGCAATGAACCCCAGATCTAGCTGAGATAGGTTTAAAGCTGTTTCCCTCTTTGAAGACATGCATGTGATATGTATGCCATGCGTCATATTATTTATATTATTTATGTTATGACCATGCCGTGACTCTCACGACATTGTCTGTTCAACTGCATATATATGTAACACGCAACAAATTCCATGGCATAATGTGTTCATCCAAATACTGTAGGTAAAATTAAAAACAAAAGCTCTTTTCTGCTTGCTTGGCATGGACTCTACTAATATGAATTAGGTGTCCTGCAGTATGGTCGATTCTGTCAGTGGCAATTAATAAAGCACGTAAATGAAATGCCTTCTTTTTCCAAAACTTTTAAGTGCGTTAATTACTCATCAGCCACACAAACTAAGACGCGAAGTTACTAAAACAGTTTGTTGGTTTTATATAAATTCATTGTATTTTCTATGACACAATAAATTTTTATTTAACTCAATAACAAAGAGGTTTAATTTTATTAGTAAATAGTTAAAAAATATCGAAGCTTCTTTGCCCACGATTTTCTAGATTTTGTCCAAAGTTTTGTCAAATCAAAACTTTTGGGGATGCAGTTGCAACCCCAGCTCCTACACCACTATCGCTAAACACTGAGAATGAAGGTCTGCTACAAGACTCTAAAGAATTAAAAATGATTTAATAGTCACAATGTCCCAGAAGAGGTTGTCCGCATTGAGCATTGTGTGCACTGAAATTGCAAACTTTGGCAAAAATTTTCTTCATCTAGATCAGGGGCACCAACGGTGCCCGCGGGCACCAGGTCGCCCGCAAGGACGAAGTAAGTCGCCCGCCTGTTCTGAAAATAGCATTAGCATGATCAATGTCTTCACATTAGTGAATATCAATACTAAAATAATTGAAAGTAAATTGAGCAATATTTGTATTTCTGAAGTATGTTTGAAACTAGTAGCCCTTCGCATTAATCGGTACGCAAGAAGTAGCTCGCAGTTTCAAAAAGGTTGGTGACCCTGATCTAGATCATGCAGACATGGTTCTCAACGGGGTCCGAGTGAAAAAACTGACGGTCCCCAAGAGGAATGCAGAAGTGCTCTCTTTTAACCTTCAGATGTACAAACAACAACGACGAGGCCCGAAACCAGAGGGGGACAACCGGGCATGTGAAATACATCACCAAGCTATGATCATTTTACCCCCACCCCCCGAAAATATCAGCTGGTTTCAGCCCTGACAACGACCACCACTTTGATGGATGACGTAACTTGAAAATGGTATAATCGACTAACTACTTGTGTAGTGCTTTCATACAGTAAATAAAGGTCTAATTTAATAAATTAGAGGCTCAGTAGCAAACAACTAATCCGATTGATTGCAATATTGTTTGCTCTTTCAACATGCACCTACTTTAAAAGGTTGCTCAGACGAAGTAACCCCAATGCCATTAGGAATAGAGGTCCCCGGGGTTGGAAAGGTTAAGAACCACTGTCCTAGATAATTCAAGTAACTAATCTCTGTAAGGTGGTTTGAATCCATCATCAAATTATGAAAAAAGGGCATCGATTTCATGTAACGCTATGCGACTTCAGTCCTACAGTCTTCCAACAATGCTTTCGGGTGTAACGCTGAAAAAGCCAAAGCAGGAGCAGAGAAAGCAAACAAAGTCAAGACTGAAATGAAAATCAGTCAAAACACAAGCTGAGACAAATAAACAACTTGCAAATGTCTTTTTTAAAAACGATGCTGCTATGAAAATGCAGAGTAAAAGATCTTTTTAATTGTTTACTGTGCTATGCTAAGTCTCGCTAGACTCGATGATTGCAGCTTTTCCTTCTTAAGAAGTACTGTTAATTCAATAGGATGACAGCATGAGCAAAATTTTGACTTTATATCCTACCGTGCGACGGTTCCGTTGCGTTCGAATTAGCAGTCTGAAAGATTAAGGAATGCGTGAATCGTGAATCTTGCGTTTGCAACAATTTAGGTACGTTTTATCGTTATTTTCGGTTTTACGCAAGTTGATTAACGCTTCACCATTTTCCACAATTCGTAAATGGAAGAGGGGGCCTCAGAAACATTCTAGCCTCGGGCCTCGAATCAACTAAATCCGACTGTGCTATTTGAACTATTTGTAAATCTGCAATTATGCTGCTTTACGCTCTATTTTTTGCTTTCAGCATTTTGCAGTTTTACACATTTTGTTCAGCGGCTAAAATATGGCATTTACATTAGTTTTCGACTGTTTTCAAGGTTTGTTAGTTCTTTCTCTTCTTGTTGGAGCTTTCTACGCCATCAAAGACAGACAAGAAAATGACAAAGAAAATTATTACTTTGGTAAACGCTCTATGTCTCCGGTAAGTTTGAAAAGCAAATACACAACGTGCAGTCTTTGAATAAAGCATGGTCCTTACACCAGCTACGCAAACGCTTTTTCGTCAAAGTGTTGAAAAGGCTTAGAATGAATGAAAATTCATGTTGTTTGCCAGACTATGCTTTTTTAATATACAAACAGTAAAGTACAACATTTTGTTAACGAATGTCATACGCAAATTCAACCTCACATTTTCGTTTTTGCTTAATTACAAGTCGCTGGCAAAACAGGCTTGGTGGTTTACAAATTTCGAAGTCGTCCTCTGAAAACCTTTGTTTTTATTAACCTAAGCAAAAAATTTTAAGAAACTTCTCTTTCTTTTCAAAAAGTTATGATGGTCTATGGAAAAATTCCAACCGTTTCGTTATTTCCGAAATTAGCACGTTTTCCTACTATATAAGGTTATTAAAAGTTGGAAATGAAGTGTTTTCTCAACTTACTCGGAGAAAAATATTACGATAAAGAGCTCTGTCCTTATTACCAATACATTTTGGAGCGTGCGATATACCCAGTAAAAATATGCGGACCACGAAAGGAATAGTATGCTCACCAGAAAAAAACAGGTGCTTTTAAACAACCACGCAACTTTTTTTGTAACTCTGCTAGAGGAAAATTTATTTTTTCTGAATAAATTTGAGAGAGTGTTTATTCACAAATGACATTCTGGTTTTGTTTACCAAACTTTGAAATTAAACTAGGAAGATAATACGCATTCAAGCTTCTATTGTACGTTTGAAAAGCAGATATTAAAACTATCCTTTACGCAATTCTCGTTTAGACGAATGCTTAGTTTGTTGCCAGATAAACACATTACAGATATGGTCATTTGTTAACGTGTACAAATAATGGTCACAACCTTCTTAAAAAAAACTTCTAAGCACGTTTTTTAATCTATTTTAGATTCCTGTTGGCCTGTCAATATCTGTCACGTTTATGTCTGCGATAACAGTGATTGGGTATCCAGTCCAGTCATACGGATACGGCTCTATCATCCTGTGGTACACCATCAGTGGTGCCATACCGATCCTCGTTGCATGCGTCTATTACATTCCTCTGATTCACCGATTGCGTCTTACATCTATCTTTGAAGTAACTTGTGCTTGTCGTTCTTGTTAAAAGCTTTTTGAATAGAAATTTATCAAGGTAGTTCGTTGTTTGCAAAAATGACACGGCTATTTCACATTTATTTTTTTGTTTGAATAGTACTTGGAGCGACGTTTCCACAAAGGAATCCGTTTTTTGGAATCATTTATATCACTTTCCACTGTGGTAAATATTTTACATTGTATTACAGTATTCCGGTAATTTACACAGTTTACTTTAGGAGATCTTTGATAGGTGATATTATCATTTAACTATGGTAGATTGCTCAAAATCGTTGAAATTTTCCAGAGCTACCTTTTGTGAAAACCAGAGTTGAGTTAAGTTGATTTTATTTGGCGATATACAGTTTTTTTAAGGAAAATATTAGGTACCTGGTATGGACCTGTGGGGACCCGAAAAGTTCCCGACTAAATTTCATAAATATTTGCTTTGATAATTTTCTCTGATTCTAGGGACCCGAATCGGGTCCCTATGACACTTTAAAAAAGGCCTGGATATATTAAAAAACAATTAGAGCAAGGACACCAGGGATTGATGGAACCGGATGGTTATCGGGTCAATGCCTATTACCTGTGTTACTGCCCAGTTTCAACTCGTGGTGTTGCAAATGCGTAGGAAAGAACTGCCAGATCATCACACAGTTGCGCATGGAGTATTGGGCCGCAACTGATCTCTGTCGTTGGTTTAGTACAGCTATGTCCAGCCCAAATGACTCCTTATAATACCTCCTCTCTGGCCAGGTTATACCTCCTCTCCTCCCTGAGCAGAAGGAAAGCTTTTAATGTAATTTGCAAGGTTTTTAAGTTTTTTTTGCTGCAAGGTTTTTAATGCAATTTCATTGCACTATGGTGATTCAAACAAACTAGCCCATAAATCTACATAATAGAGATAAGTTTTGAAAGACATTGCGCGCTAAATCTTGCTTGAAGGAAACTTAGCCTCGACGCCAGTTTCCCTAAAGTTGGTTCTTTGAACTGCGTAACTGGCGTGTCCTGATCGATTTCATCTATAGATTTGCATTTGCTTTCATCAAAACAAAGTGCTTTTGTACGTATTTCTCAGACCTTCTGTAGATATTACCGGAGATACAAACGCGTATTAGATGTTGGAATCAATATCAAAGTGGTCACAAACAAATATCACAAATAGGCTACTCCTGTGCTTCGACTGGAAAGGCCACTCTGATCAATGTTCAAGGGTCTGGTTTTCCCATGAGGTGGAGAATGAAACTTTCGAAAGTACTGCGATTCTGCTAGATATCCTTCGCACAGGAGTCAAGGACGCTCATGCAAAGCTCAGCAGAGATTCCGTCATTCGAGCAGTGCTGCCACAGGCTAGATCCACAAACAAAAATTACTAGATCTGAAAAATTCACCAGATTTATAATTTGTGCATTGAAGTTAACAGTTTTGTTTGTTTGTATTTTATCGTCCAAAAACTTTAACTCCATTTGCAAGTTTGTTAAAATAAATCGTGCTGAAGCGTGGAAAATCTGAGATAGGAAACCTTTAGGTTTCTTTCATGAGCGCATAACACTAACGAAGTATTTTAGATCATTTAATATCGCCGTTTTTTTCTTTTCAACCTAATATGTAATCAGCACATTTCTAATGCACTGATCCTGCAAGGGAATAAATGTAAGGTAATAGGCAATGTTGTTGCAATAAACGGCAAAAAAGTGAAAACATTACAGACTGAGATTTGAAAAACTTATTTGTTCTTTTGGTGCAGATCTTCACACAACGTTTCATGTAATCAATTGTTTTTCTGAAGAAACGGACTGAAAAGTTAGAAACAGAACAATTGATCTTCTTTAAAACACACAGGGCCTACCTTGCAAAAATACACTAGATTACAGAGAAAAATTACTAGATCACTAGGCCACCCCAAAAATCGCTAGGCGTGGCACCAGTGATGTGCACTCGAGTGAACAAAACATGACATCTCTGGGTATAATCCATCCATTTATGTCATACAGGCAATTACCTGCATCATAGTACTATTTTCCTGAAGAGATAAGTTCTGACTGCTTTAGACGCAGAGTTGGAACACTTGAAGTTCGCCATTTTATTCATGATTTCTGATATGTATTGGGTAAAAAACAAGAACCGGAGGCTGCAAAAACTTAGCAACAAGGAAATTCATTCACCTTTCATTCACTCTTCTTCTTTCATTCACCCTTGCAAAAACTTAATTCACCCTGGGGTGAACCATTCACCCGACTAAGAAGCACTGATCTAAATCACTGGTTACTACGTTGTTGTTTCTTACACAATTATAACCATGTTGGAAAACAAAAACATTGCAAACACACAGAAGTTGTTCATTAAGATTGATCAGAAGACATCTATTTTCTTTCAGATTTTGTACCTGGGGGCAAACATTTACTTGCCAGCGTTGGCCCTGAATACACTTACGCCAATTAGCTTGACATGGACAATTGCTTCAACGAGTGCTGTTTGCATCATTTACACAACTCTGGTAAGTAGTTACATTCGTGTTGCCAGAACTTAACTTATACCTGTTTTAAAACCATTACATAAAACCCTTTTGTTGCTAAATGAACTTGCATTTATATATGGAAACCTCAAAAGGATTGGAAGAGAACTCAAGCCTAAACTTATTGATAAAAAATAATTGTTTTTTCTATTGGTGCAGAACCGTACAGGTTTTTAGATGCGGGAGAAACTTTATATGGAATTTCATCTTTTGGTTGCGTTAGCCAAACAAAGGCAGGCGAAGAGTCCTTTTTCCAGGGGGTAGACTAGCTAATTGCACCCATAGGAGGTCCACGCAGTATTTAGGATATTAACTTTAAGTCTGTTATACATAGCTATTTTTCAGTTATTGATGACGCAGGTCAACAGCAAAATTTAATCGGTGATTGCAATACGTGCCCCTAAAAGTATTTTTACGCTGATTTCAGAAATGTCATTATGTTTTTGTAGCACATCTAGTTTTGAGATATGTGTGTTTTGTTTTCCAGTTACCTAGTCTACCACAAGCCTATAAACCACATGTGTCAAACTGTGGCCCGCGGGCCAAATTTGGCCAGCCACGTCTTTTTATGTGGCCCTCGAAGCTTAAATTTTAAGCTTCAGCCTACTTATTTTTTTATGGAACAGTGGATTATACCTGTTTACAAACGCGAACGATGGTCTTTGTCATGTTATAACTTTGCTATTTTAGTCATCATTTTTGCTGACCTAATATCTTTCTTTCTTTAGACGTTATTCAGGTTTCAGGCTCCTTTCACTGTAACATAACAACTATTACGTCACAGAGATGCTGGTTAAGAATTAGCGTAGTTGATTGTATTTAATTCGCTTTCACGCACACTTTTTGGATTCCCTTTTAGAAATACGCGTGAAATGCCGCCTTAGCAGAAAAATTAAACAGGTCTAGCATTGAGAGATCTCTGCTTTTGATTCCAAAATGTCCAGGAAAAGAAAAATTGATGTAGATGTAATGAAGTTTCAAGAAAGTTGAGAAAATAAAATACATGCTTGTGCTTCAAGCAGAAAAACCGGTATGCCTTTTGTGTCATGAGGTGGTGTCATTCGTTAAAGAGTACAATCTAATCTCCGTCGGCATTTTGACACCAAACACGGAGCCAAATATGACAAATTTAGCCTCCAGGAAAAACAGCAGATTGTCCAAAATTGAAAAGGCGGACTGCAATCGCAGTAGAAGATGTTCACAATAAAACCGAGGCAGCATGGCTGAAGAAATTACACGAGTTTCAAAGTTGTTTTCAGAGGGTGCATTTTCGATGCAGTGCATGTGCTGAAGGTGTGTGGGCAAGTGTGCCCCGGCCAGATACAAAGTTTTAAAAAAGTCAGTTTGTCAAGAAACACCAGCGAGAATCGAGTGGAGGAACTAGCAGGAGATCTGGCAACATAATTGGCTGAAGAGGCACGCAGTTACGTGGCGTTTTCCTAGCTGTTGATGAAAGCACGGACAAATCGGATACAGCCCATTTTTATTAGATGCCTGAAGTCAGATCTCTGCCAATTGTGGAGCAAATACACACAGGCTAGTACAGTGGTTCTTAACCTGGGGTAAATTTACCCCTGGGGGTAAATTTCATCTTCCAAGAGGGTAAATTTATTGAACCACAAATTGCAGCCAATGTAAATTTCTATAAACCATTCTAAACTGCAAGAGTTATTATTACTTTCGTATTTTCAATAAATGACCACCATTGAGTCCATTTGCGGATAAATCTGGTAACCTTGTTTGATAAAAGGGTAAGATATGTAAAATAGGTTAAGAACCACTGGGCTAGTATGAAGCGCTTACGCGCTGCATAACGATGCCTACCGAATTATTCATTACATACCCAGAAATGTAGGTGTTAACCCACACCATGTTAGCCACTGTGTCAAGATTTTTGATGCCTTGTTGAGAAACAATGTGTGTCGCTTTTTACAACGCTGTGCATCGTCATCACACTGTTTTATCCGATCGCTTCCACTGTCTGATGTTTTTTACCGATCTTTTTTCCTCGACTATTTAATACTTCTGTATGATATTCTGTAATGTGCTATCCGCAATGACTACCCATTTTGTACTCTTGTATTATTTGATTGTGCTTGTGATATCGACCACGAGTCTGCGATCAAATATTATTCAGTTAAATACACATACCAGTTTGAATGTGCAGCAAAGCATTCACTATGTTTGCAGGTTTTTGCTGTCACGCAGAAAAAAATCACATTTGCACTGTCTTAACTGGCCCTTTGAGGACAACCATAATACTCATGTGGCCCTCAGTGAAAATGAGTTTGACACCCCTGGATTATCAGCTCTAAAAACATTCAGGTGGATGTTGGTAAAGATACGAACTTTGTAGGAAATATTGAGGCTCTTTAATTTCAAGCAGGAGTTGCAGAATTACTTTAGCTTACAAGATGGGCTTGCATAGGCTATGTCTCTGGAGATGCATTTTTTTCATTCACACCAGGTTGTTTGGGAAACCTTGGTGCCACGAATGAGGATCAGGGTGAAAGATTTCAACAAGATATTCAACCCATGGAAGCAAAGAATTGGAAAAATCATTGATGGGGGCGACTTTTGGATGTCGTGTCGTGATGATCCAGCCACGCCATAAAAAAGACAGTCTTATTCAAAACACTTTTAAAAGTTTTATGAGTTCCACTATCAAGACCAGAAGTTCTCTGTTTATTTGTCCAACTTGTGTATTTGATTATTCATAATAAATTAACAAACTTTTTATAGACAGAATTATCAGGTTATTTTTCACTTGGAATCAACGTAAGCTAACATATCCGCATAAAGCTGTTTATAGTATAGGCCTACCAAAAAAAAAGCTTTCACTGAAACTCAAAAATTTGATGTACCCAAAGAAAATGAATGCTAAATTTGGAATCAGCACCCAAATGTAATCTGCAACATTTATGTCATATTCTCGATTAAAACAAAAAATTATTTGTTGACCTGTCCAATTTAACTTACCACAAATATATGAAATTTTAGGTAGTATGAAATTAATGCAAGCGTTACAACTAAAATAGATAATATATATCAATATTTTAAAGGGTTCTCTGGAGAGAAATTTGGGATTTGAACAATACGTTAATCTTCAAGCTTCATTTTCATGCGTGGAAATCCATTGTTATATATTACATTTAATTTTAACATGTCATTTCTAAAATCTGTACACGTTGAACTCTAAATGTGAGGGTCTATGCTTTCAATGATGGAAACCTCTATTCTCCGCAAGTTGCAGTCTGACAGAGCTCGTTCATAGTTTAGACAAATTGGCTAGCAGTCAATAAGTCAAATCGCGCCTAAGATATACTCTCTCGAGATGACTCTAAATGAAAACTTTAAATTTTTGTGTCACTCTGTGAACTTCAGATAGTGTGGGCAGCAGATGGAACTTGTGTGGAATTTCCAACATCACTCCATGATTGCCTTTCAAAGGATCTTTCAGCGCATCAATAAAAATCAGTCTTTCAACTATGACTAACAATGCAGTAACAGAAAATAGCTTCAGTTTTTTCTATTATTGACAGACGCTTACAGTAACAGAAGATATTTCTATTACTGATGATTTACATTGCAGTAAAAATGAAATTCAACCCCGTGATCAGTGACCAGCGCTGCGACTGATTTACAAGCGGTTATTTGAAGAGGCCGTCAGTTTGTTAGTATAGTCAAGGAATCAAGCCCTGTAATATAGGATGCTCATGCAAGATGCTTATAAGGAATATACAAGCACAACGCACAGACACAATATACGCAAGCTCCGTTCACAGGCGCAAATTTTTTATAATTTATATACGAGCAAAGTGTACTGGCACAGTGCACAGTTACTCTGCAAAATCATGCGGTGTACTAGATAGCAACTTATGACCTTTGCAAATTGCATTATCTCGTTTGACAAAGCAAAAAGTATTTTATATGATTGTTTTTCAAGGGAGTAAGTGGTTTTATTTGTTAAGTTTCAATATTAGCATTTTGGCATAAAGTTTTTCGTTAGGTTAGATTTTATTTACTATTAATATTTTATACGGAGGTGCCCATTTGTTTATAGAACTGCATAGAACAAAATAAACATTTGTTTTAGGATTCACATCCGTATTGGGTGTGGCCTCTATGTAAGATATGACCTCTGTAGATTTATTTTATTGACAAAGTTTTTTTTAAAGAACAAACGTTTTGTGCTAACCCAGTAGGTGGGTTTTGTAGATTTGAGAGTTAAAATTATAAGATGTACTGGTTTTACATGATGAAAACTTGTTTGCCCTGTGTCAGCAAATTTTCACCAATAAAACGTAACTCAAACTATAATTGAAAATAAAACAACTAACGGATTACATTACTTTTTGTGCAAATTCTGACAAGAAACGGTTTTAAACGTATTTTGCAGTAAGGAAATATGAGCTTCAAGAGGTAGTCAAATTGAGCATTTATGCAATTGATAAAAGAATGCTCGTGATACATGAGTGCCTCGGTTTTTACTTTCATATGTACTCTGGAACATTTCAATGAAAGCCGAGCAAAAATTTGCAACTGTTTTTATGAGGTAACGAAGATCCCGAGGTAAAGATCCAAATAGGTTTTATCAAGTATTTTTTTGAACCTTTTACCATAAGCTTAACTAAGGTTCTTGCAACCCATTTAGGATCCCCTTCAGGGTAAAAGCGTTGCGGGCAAAAATTGTTTGTGGTAGTATTTCTTTTTCACTTGATAAACGTAGTGAACAAGTGATGCGAACGCTCATCAGGATGTCTTTATTTTCAACATTATGCCAATGTTTTGATTGGTGAAATACACATCACACAATAAAGCAGCATAAGAGCTGAAGAGGCTTCTTTTCACTGAAACAACAAACGATTTTCTGAAACTTTTTGATTTTGCTGAGCTTGCAGCAAGGTCACTGCAGTTCAACTTGCAATGCACTGATGAGGATAACAGGAGTTATGGAAACGTTTGCAATATGTGGTTGATGTCATTTTCATTGGTCGTGATTTTCATTATATATTAATGTAGTTCTGATTTTTTTGGGGGGAAATGATTGTAACATGTTGTTTTACCTTAAAAATCATGTTTTTGAAAATTTAGGGGAGGCGGGCAATTGCCTGTTTCCCGTCCTGTTTGCAGACCTGATATAGCTGATCATTCATGAAGGGCCTTAACGCTCGTTAGGTCAAAGTTTCTTGCAGCAGAGTTTTTTCTCTTCATCGATACTTTGTTGAAACTACAACAACAGATATTGACATGATTTTGCAAGTTTAGTTGCATTCTGTAGTAATAGTGGGTTTGTTGTAACTTCTGGCGTGATAATACTGTTTTGCCCACTACAGGACGATTGAATTGTATGCAGCATAGGCATGATGAGGTAAGAAACGGGGTCTTACAGTACTTGGTTTGGTAACTACACAATCCATTGTGCATATAACGTTTCAACTTTATGATGTTTTCAGGTGTAGTTATGTATGTACTTATCAATATAGGCTATCATCTCCAAAGTTAAACAACCAAATATTTCAAAATTTCGAAGCGTAGAGTGTATGAATATGCTTCTGGGTTAACCTCAACACCTATGGCTGAATTATTTTGCAGTTGCAAACGCAGAAAATGTATAGGTCAAAATAAAGTAAAAATTTGCAAATTATAAAGTCAAAATTTTTAGTTTTTAGGTCAAAAAATTGGTTGCCCTAGTTGTGAGTTTTTGTATAAAGATGAGCAAGCGATAATTCGTATGCGATAAATATCATGATTTCAGGGAGGAATGAAGGCGGTGGTCTGGACCGATACGTTCCAGACTTTCATCATGTTCGCCGGAGTTGTATCTGCATTTGTTAAGGCGACTGTAGACGTTGGAGGAGTGAAGAGTGTGATTGAAGCTCTCGAACGAGGACAAAGAAATACGCTGTGGAAGTGAGATGTCGTTTCAGTTTGTAATTCTGCTGTCGTTCCTAGTTGGTGAAATGTAGTGAGATAGACGCATTTTCAGTTGTTCTACTTGCTGCGATCTATGCATTTCTGGGCCGGTTTTACTCATAATTGGCAAAAAGCATTTATCATACTATATGCAGACAATCCTTTCAAACAACTTAAATAAAAGCACAAAGTCAGTGCCTAGTTAGCGTAGTTAAATTCCCTGCTACAAGTATTTGTTACGCTTAATTATGTGCTTCACAATCCTACCCAATGAATTCGAAATTAATGTACACAAGTAGTTGCCAGGGGAGCTTGTAACGTACCTAGTTTAAGAAATCTCCGCTTCATGCAAGATGACAAGAGAACGTTATCCATGCCAATCTATTGTGCTGACGGATCATAAAAAATGGAAATTGATCTTGATGTTCAAGAACAGACAGAATCAGTCCATGCGCAGCTTCAAAAGCAAACTTGCATGTGGCAACATAAAGTTTTCATTACATAGAGAAGTAAAATAAAAGAAACATGAATATTTATCTTGTGAAATGCAGCTCAAGAAAGTGCGAATGATTCCTAACTGACAAACTAAAAATGTACAGCCCGTAGGTAGACAAATATATATTTGTGTACATTTAGTTCTTCACGAGAAAGTGAGAAAGCGTTTGAAAATTTACAGTATGTTTTTCACAGACTCTTTCCTGACACTGTTTTATTAAACAACATTTTCAGCTACAGTTCACCTCATTCCTTTTGTCTTCCTTCACTGCATATTTTCAAAGGAAGAATTGTTGCGTTATGAATGCAGTGTTCATGCTATCTGTTACTAAAGGAGTAGATGAAATATTGTAAGAGACATTTTATAGGGCATCAGAATGTGAAGCCCTGTGTGATTCACATCCAACTGAAGACAACGGTGCAAAGAGAAAGTATCAACGCCATGTTGCGTTGCATGAAATAACAATTGAAATTTTCATTATTTCATTTGTCGACTATTCTCTTGCGTTGCACAGCTTACACGTCAAACGAATGAATGTAAAAACCGAGTGGCCCATAAATACTCTGAGACGGCTTTAATGACTGAAATGTTTCGTTATTTTACCTCATCTCGATTTGATTTCATGCAATGTGGACTGTGTTAATTTTCTTGACGCATAAGACAGACAGCAAAGCTCGTCAAAACTTGCAACCGCAAGAAGTGAAAAACGTATTGTTAATATGTTTGATGCTTTGCGTTTACAACAATCAGTGTTCACTTTTAATTGCTGCTGGTGATATATTTTTCAGTTTCAGCATTGATCCCACATTACCTAACACATTTTGGACAATCATGGTTGGTCTCGCGTTCATGTGGTGTGGAGCAGTGTGCATCAACCAGTCAATCAACCAGCGATACCTTGCTTGCAAATCTGTAAAAGATGCTCGAATGTAAGGGTTTGCTTTTTTGGATTTAGTTTATTCGCAATAATTGCTTATTAAAAACAGAAAACTATGGCGTCAATGACTTTTTGTTTTGCCTTGCACGTCAGCCCTTGTATTCAGGGCCGTCCCAGGCAGATGCGAGGCGCAATGCAAGACCTAGGCGCGGGGCTCTCTGAGCAGTGGTGCTATGACGTCATCGTGCTCCGTCAACCGTGCTACAACCTTTTTGATGAAGATGTTAAAGCAAAATTGCTAAACGAATATAAAAAAGACAGCAAATTACTGGAGTTGATCTGTACGCAGGACAGGGCCTATGAGAGAAATTTTACCTGTTGATGCGAAGAATGATTTCAGGCTTCTGGGATCCACGTCGAAACCTGCTTAGCTTGTTTGTATAGCAATTAGAATGTAGATAAAAGAGCAACCACGCCAAGATTTAGAAATAAATGAAGTTTTATAGTGGCAACTGGCTTGCAATTGATTTTGGACTTGATTACAGAAAAACTTAGCGTGGATACATTCATCCTTCTGGGCCCCAGTACTTACCGGGTACGATGTACCTCTTGTGCCCCACTCTCGTAGGCCCAGTCTACATGTACATGATAACACAGCAGGTTCTTTTATATGGAGGGCCGTCGGCATAGCTCATGTGTCCCGTACCTTCGTCCATGTTTATGACTGATAACCTGCTGCTGTAGTGGACATTAGACAGTGTACCGCTACCTGTCGTAATCAAGCCGAAACTTGCAAAGGAACCTCTGCAATGGTGATCCGAACGTCGAGCGCAAGTACAAAATTACGTCAGCATGGGCGAAACGAGGGGAGGCAAGGGGGTACAATCCCCCGGGTACTGAATCATTTTGGGAGGGCCCGGGGCAATTTCACCCGTTGCCCCCCCTTAATCCGGCCCTGCCTGCCATGACTTCAAAAACCAAAGTTTGCCAAATACAAAATCAACAGTGAATAGTAGAGTGCAATGTACAGTACAAAAAATTGTGCAATATAAAAAATGAAATGTGCGGTATGAAAAAAATTTAAGAGAACTTGAAATTTGGTTATAATCACCCAACTAAAAAAAGTAAGTTAGGCTGTGCAAGAACATTGTCAGAAACCAGCTGACCCAGTACTTTGAGCATCTGCCTCACGGTTCCATTCACAATCCATCTGTTGGTGTCAGCAACGAATCTAAAGCTTAGTCGAGGTATGCCTAAAGCCAGGCGCGGATTTACCATTAGGCTAAAAAGGCTTAAGCCAGGGCCCCCGATTTCGCGGGGCCTCACAGCATTTCTGCAAGCAATTATATTTGCATTTTTGTTTTGGTTGAACACACGTTTATACTATGCCGCTAACAAAAGATCTCCATAGAACTGCGGTTCCCAACCGGGGGTTCCCGGACCCCCCTGGGTATTCGAAGCAAGATTTTCGGGGGTCCGAAATGCGATTTTCGAGGTTGCGAGGTTGTATGTTCTTGGATGTACCGGTACTTTTTCCAAAAGAACCGAGATTTATGTAAGCTTGCAAGTGCTATTACTGAAAAGAACATTATCCAGCCTAATTATTCCAGCTAACGTTACTAATTTAACAATTGCTAAATGCGTGCATTGCTATTTCTGCTTCACGCTGCGGTTACCACGCAAAAGATGGCCGGTGATGCGGTTGTAAGCGCATTGTGACGTTTGATTGTTTATGGCGCAAATATGGCGAGATTATTGTTTGATGCTACAGAACTTGAAAGTTTCTGGTGTTCAACCAGGCAAAGTTACCAAAATTGTGTGCAAGAGCTCTGTCTATTGTAGTGCCCTACATATTTGTGCGAATCTGAATTAATTTGAAAAGCAAGTATTAAAACCATTTGAACCCCTCGACAGAAATGAGTGGACTCTCATATTTTACGACCCAAATCTAGTCCTAAACTTTCAAAACTAATTGCAAATCCAACCCTATTGCAAAAAGTTTTTTAATTTTAAAGTCCAAGTCCAAATGATGTCCAAGAAATTAACAAAACACACTTTTTTAACAACAAAAAATATGCAATTCTTTTCCATTATCTCAATCCAAATATGATCCTGATCCTAAATTTATAAAGCGATTTACAGTCCGGATCCAATCCAAATCGGCAGAACTTCATTATAGCCCGGAATCAGTCCTATCGAAGTCCCGTTCAATGGTCATCTTTGCCCCTCGAACGATTTACGCATGGCTCTGTCGACCAATTGTGCGCCAAGGTACAAGCGGATAATTTATGAGAAGTATCAAAAAAAGTCACTAGGTTTGTTTCTAATGAGCAGTAAGGTATGAAAGCTAAACAGTAGAACTGAATATTTTCTGTTGCGTTGTCAGCAATCTTATGTATTGCGACTGGTAATTTTAAGAAATGGAGATACTGCAAAATCTGACTATTTTTGTGATTTCTACGCTTTTTTCAAAACGAGGGGGTGTGGGCGTCACTTTATTTTTATGAAAATGGTGCCAGCTTCGCAAAAGCCTGGGTAACTATGCCATAGATCAGGGGTGTACAAGCTTTTGCTATTGCCGGCCGCATTACTTTTATTTATATGAAGTACGGCCGTCAACTCGCACAACACACACTTACTACTATGATTAGCCGTTACTGCCAAGTGCCAACCAACACAAAACACATTCAAACATAAATTGCGTATTGATTCTTTGTGACATACCATCCAGATTGTTACGCATCGTGTCGACTGATTTTCTTGCCTTGCGTTTGTTTTGCTTCAATATACGCCAGCACGGCCGCCAAATCTTATATTTTAAATTACATGTGGACGGCCGCAAATTTCATTATCGAAGGCCGCAGGTTGTGCACCGTTGCCATGAGCGCGAAGATTGAAATGAATGACGATGAGGCATTCTCTTTTTATGGCGTTGAGAATCGGTTATTGTTGCATATGTGTGAAAAAAAAACCGCCTGAATCCATTCTTTAGATTACACGAGGTCAGTGATGTACTCAATAAATATGTAATGTGAGTGTAGTCAGATAACTTCCCCGCTGCCGTTTGCATTCGTTTCATTGTGACTGTTTTTATTTCTGATATCGAGGAAATTCAGAATAAAATCGTATGCATCCAATACTGTATTTTAAAAATGTGCCCCCCCCTTCTGGATTTTGACTCCTCCATCTGTTTTTTGGCCTCTGCTGCTAAATCCTGGCGACGGGCCTGAGCCTAGGGCCCCGAAAATGAAAATTCGCCTCTGCCTAAAGCTGCTTCCTTGTGTAAAATAATATCTGATATGTGGCATGTAACATACTATTTATATTATGAATGTGCTATGAGTCATTTCAACTGCGTATATATGCAACAAATCGTATGGCAAAATGTGTTCATCCAAACACTAGTTGATATAGGACTCTACTAATATGAAGTAGTGCCTTAGAGCAATACTCTATTCCCTGCAGTGTACAATTGATGAAGAACATAAATGGAATGCCCTAATTACACATTTTTGCCTGAAGTGTGTGTGTGTGTGTCAGTTATTCACTACTTATCACAAATAAAGCAGGAAATTACTAGAACGTCTTTTTGTTTTCTTCATATTAAACATGTTTCTTTTGACAAAATAAATCTTTATTTATACACTCAATAACAAAAAATTATAATTTCATTATGATTGTTAAAAAATGTCGAAACATTGTGTGCCCAAATTTTTGAAAAATCAAAACGTTTGGGGATATGCTTGTACCCATGCTCCTATGAGCACCGTATTGGACGAAACCCTTCCGGTGACGTGCTCTCTGAGAAAGCGGAATGCGAAAACACTCATTGTTAGAAAACACTCATTGGGCATTGTGAATATTTGTCTTCCCACTGCTGTAAGAGTTTCAGTCGTACAAACCACAAATACTTCATATATTTTATGGCCATAAAAAGTTGCAAATAGTACAGAAAAATTTCTTTGTGCACAATTTGGTTGTGTTACCGTCGATTCAGAAAAACTCCGCTGACTGGAGGACTTTCGCTTGTGATCAACGGCGTCATAAGTAATCACGTTTCGATGCTATATCTTGCCATGTTGCTACATTTTAATATATGTAGTAAGGTACAGAGTTAGATTAAAAGATTTTGATTTATTTTTCAGAGCTGCTGTGGTGTCATACGTACCGACATTCACCTTCATTTCACTGTCGGCACTGACAGGATTGACCATGTATGCCTATTTTGAGGGATGCGACCCAATCAAAGCAGGAATAGTCCAAAAAGCAGACCAGATGATTCCTTTGTTAGTGGCCAAAGTTTTCCGGGACGTGCCCGGAATGTCCGGTTTATTTGTTTCAGCTGCTCTAAGTGGAACTTTGAGGTATTTTTGAATTTACATTGTGGTACACAAAGATGCACTATAACAAAAGATAAGGTATAAGCAAGCCGAAACTTGCAGTATTAACTGCTTCTTTCTAATTTAGTGGTTTCTAACGGGTTTACCAGGGACTCCTTGGGGTTCCCAACAAAAAATCTTACTCTACCTATCGATTCCATACAATATATAAAGGGGAGTGTTGACAGCAGACTTACTTGTCGGAGTCCAACATCCATGGCAAAATGGTTTGAAATAATACTGTTGTCAAGTAAACAAACTACTGAGCAGATATACATTGATTTACCAGTCAGCAACAAACAAGTGGGCGTCAAAGTCACACATTTGCATAACTCTAAATGATTCGTCTAGGAGACTGACCACATATTCTAGTGAGGTCAACAAAACAAACCTAGACGTCTTTGGCATACTTCCAATACTTCCAAAATGTTTCTGAAACTTGTTGGAGATTGAAAATTTAATTGGTCTTTGGTGCAACTTCCGGGACGAAAACTGCGGTGGGTATCTTCCAAGTAAGGGCAATGATCCAGCAATATTTATTACCACGGTATTTGATATGCACTTTCCTAAGCAAGTTGAGGGGGTAAATGCTGTGGTACTAGTACATTTTTTCCTAAGGAGGAAATGTAGGCCTACCTTTAGAAGGCAAAAGCATTTCGTAGAGTTGTTGACAAAAAATGTTTTCTCACAGCGACGAGACGAGAAAGGAAGTTATGCATTATAAGTTGCAGCTCATGCTTTCAGTTTTATGAAAAATTTATTAGCCATTTGTCTTTCCCAGTGGAAAATTACTTAACCAGAATACAAGTAATTGGTTGAGATTAAGCACAACTATCTAATTTATTGTATTTAAATTAGGGCTAGGTTTCATAGCTAAAGATGCATAACCTTCAAGCAATGAATGTGCTTTTGAACTCATTTGTGGACTGTTTCAAATGGTTTTTACTTCAAGTATTGTATTACTAAAGTAAAGCAAAGCCAAATTAAAATGATAAAGGTATGTTAGCTTAGGATTTTCTTTTACTTAAATTAGCTCCCATGCATTATGTTAGGCTACCGGTGCAATCATAACCAACTGGTATGTGAATGTGATTCATGTTGATCATTTTAAATCAAAACAATTAAAAGCTTCAAACCATCTTTCTTTCATAGTAAAAAACAACCATGACGGCATGCCGCGACTTGGATTTGTCATTGTTTCTTTTCGAAAAATGCATGCTACAATTTCATTTCAAACTGGGAGTTACGTTTATGATTGACAGCAAAGGTTTCATGAAACTATGCGAGTGGTCGTCTTTTCGCATCTCCAATCTTTATGTAAACATGTAGGGTTCCGAAAATCTCAGGCTAAAGAATATATTAAGAATTAAGGTATCATTTTTGTTTCTGAGCATTTACTTGCTGCATTCGTTGGTTGTTGTGGGCTTCACATATGTATTAGCGAGGAATTTACTTTTTGTAATATCTGTTCCATTCTTAAAAACAACATTGACAAAATCAATATTTCGATTTGTGGTCCCCAAACCGCAGTGCGCTGCGGTCAGCGAATCGAAATAAACTGACGAGCACTGTTTTAATTCAAACGGCCATGTTTGTACGTTTGAGAAACGTAGCTTTGCGTTCTTCTACGCTTTATCCATGGAATATCATGTGTCAGCTTACATAAGAAAAAGTGGTTTTGTCAGTCAGTTTTATTCATATTCATAGAGAGAACCTCAAAATATGTTGTACCCTTTGGTCTAAAACCCCGGCAATTTTAAATGATAAAAGCTAGAGAAGCCGGAGCAGCGGTAGGGCAGGGGCAGTAAACGAGTTGAAGGCAAAGAAAACACTTAAAAAAACAAAAAAATTGCTATCAATTATGCTTGTTTCTTTTTAGCAACAGTGCTGGCCTCAGAAGTAATAACAGGAATTGCAGAAAAACATTCCTAAGTTTTTGTGTGCGCAAATAGCTGCATTTAATTTGTTTTAGGTCGATCTAGATAAACCCTGCAATTACCTCTAACACTGTTATGAAAAGGCACCACTGTCGAACGCGTTTGAAATGTCTTTTGAAATAGGGAATGATGTTTTTACTTTCAGTATTTGATAGAGGAATCCATGTTATTGCAAGCAACAAAATGTGTACTGTTTTTCGGTATCCAAAATAATCATTTAGAACTGTGGTGTTTCACCTTTCCAAGCCCTCTAATTTTAAAGATATTGGCTTGGAACTCCACTTTACGAAAACTGCTTTTTAACTTGCACAGATGATAGGGGCATCTAAGCCGATATCTTGATGAAAAAGATGAGAGCCAACACTTCTGTAGTGAATTGTGATTAATTAAAAAAGCCTTTATGAAAACGCAACATTAATTTTTATCAGAAAACCACAACACAGACTTTTGACACATTTCTACAATGTTTGAAATATTTTTTTGGTTTATTGTGGCGGTATTCTGAAAGAGTAAATATGCGACTGCGCTTCCTAGATGTGGTATATGCCTTTCAATATCACAGAAATTCCAACACGTATCACTCTCAACCAATCATAACAGAAGAACTGGCTGAATTCTGTAATATTATTGAGGCGCTTAAACATTTACTGTGACGTCATAAAATCGATTTTGGAATTGTGATGTTACGTCGCGCAGTACTTACTACTGAGTGCATTGGTCGAACAATGAAACAGCAGCAATTGAGATATTTCAAACACACACGCAAATTTGGTAATATTTTGCATAACAACTTTATTCAATTGATGTAGACAAAGCTGTATTATTGTGACATGAAGGTTAATGGGAGCCGTTGCTGAGTCGATGGGGATGTCACTGCTGGAAGCTGCAAAATCAACCATTTGCTCTTTACGGACAAGTTGGTGCTACGTTCTTCTACTGAACAGGGTTCTCATCACGCACGTTTTCAATTTTCACCTGCGTACCATAAAGCTGCAATGCAATTTAGCACCAAAAAGGTCGAAGTATCATGTGTATCCAGAAATGCTGATTTCAAACAATGATCTCAATGTATAAAAAAACAACTAGTCCACTAATTTGATTTTAGACAAGAATGCGCAAGACACAACTTTTTGGTTGAATGGTGGCAAGGAGGCAGTGACTCGATAAGAAAAAATATACATCGTTTCAAAAGTGTAAAACGGTTGTTGGCCAATTTATTCTTTCTCATTTCCAGTACTGTTTCATCCGGAATCAACGCTGTGGGAGCTTTGATTTTAGAAGATTTCATTTTGAAGAAATGGCCCAAGACCAAGCCATCACTGCAGATTACGATTAGCAAGTTGATTGGTGAGCAACATTGGCTGATGTTGATTCATTGATTTTTTGTTTCATATGACTCAGATAATAAGCAGAAACAATGCAAAAAGCATCACGCAAAGACGTAGCCAGTTGTCAGTGGAAATTAGAATGAATGAAAACACAATAGCGAAAGGGCTGATCATTGCAAACAATGATTGTCACCGTGAGATTGGTGAAAGACCTTGGAGGTCACCTAGTCAACCAAGGCCGTTTGAAACTTATTAACAAGTGTTAGAAGATAACTTTTGAAAATAAAATCAACACAAAGTTAAACAAATTTTGGATGTTTTGTCACTAGCTGTTTTATTCAATCAAATGCAGTTGACCTTTATGCGTTACTGAGTGGTCTTAGCCAAGGGCATTTTCGTAAAAGAAATAGAAAATATAATCAACTTACGCTAAAGAGAAGATAGCAAAAAGATTACTTGCATCCCATTAAATCTGGAAAAAATTGCGCTCAAGCAGCGTGATCGTCCAATTGCAAAGTCATTTGCGGGTGGCTGTAGCCATATACATGACCTTCAGTGGCGTATGGTGGTCATTGTTACTGGATGTGCGCTGTTTGTCACGTCACAATGCGACGCCAAATTCCCGTTTCAAATCCACCGTTTTAGCGAAGTTTTTTGACACAAGGCACGTCATTATATACGCACTCTCCTTATTCGTTGTTGTATAACTTAATATGTCATTGTATTGACTTTAAATTATCAGGGCTCCAGCTTGAAATGCTGGTGCAAAATACACTCAACGACCAAGCAATCAAAACTGCAAAAATAGCAGAGTGCGCGTTAAAACCAAGGAGTAAAACACACTCAGCCCTACAAAAGCGCAGTTTACAACTGCAAAAACAGTCTGCACGAATGTCTCTTTGAATACGAGCAATCGAGCCCAGCAGGTGTGCGCCTGGAATAGCGCACACCCTGAGTTGCCAGATAGAAACAACAAGGGAGTAAAATATACTCAGCCCTGGATCAGCGCAGGTCACAACTGCAATCTGTAGTCTGCGCGAATGTCTTGTCGAGTACGAGTTTTCGAGCCCTGCAGGTATGCGCCTGAAATGTCGCACACCCAGGGTTGCTAGTTGGAAACAAAAAGGGGAGTAAAATTCACTCAGCTCTGGAACAGCGCAGCTCACAACTGCAAAAGCAGTTTGCACAAGTGTCTTTTCGAATACCAGAGCAGTCGAGTACACCAGGTGCATACCTTCGGGCAGGAAAGTACATACTTACCTTTCTAGCTTTTTTGTATTTTTCCCTAGATCGCACGATTTGGAAAGTGTCACGTCGTGTTCAGATTCACCCGGTTTGCGCCGCACACCTAGCACACCGGGAGTATGCGCCCCTGAGGATCTTATTTCTAATTGCTAAACAGTAAAGCAAGTTTTTACGCACTGATACGACTCTTTTCTAGTGGCTACGTTTGGACTTCTATCAATGGGATATGCGTTTTGCATCCAATACATTGACACAACAATCATTCAACTAAGTTTTGCAATATTCGGCAGTCTCGGTGGTCCGATAATGGCCGTATTCACTTTGGGGGTATTTGTACCATGGTGCAACGCCAAGGTAAAGTAACTCGATGTTTGTGATATTTTAAATTTTCCTCTTTAATTATTTTCAGATAAGAAGAGAAGTAGAATCGTAAAACACTACTTAAAACAAACTTGTCCATTCCTTAGAACTTTAGATTGTCAGAAACATTTTTCAAGCAATGAAAAGCAAAAGGTTTACGGCAGTGGTTCTTAAGTTGTATCCAACAACCTTTGAAAATGTCGTATTTTAGAGGGTTTGCGGGTTAATTTGGATTGAAATAAATTTTTTTAATTCTAAGCTCTTGTAAGTGATGAACTAATACTAATAATATATAGAAAAATGATCTAACAATATTTTCAAAACGGCTGAAATTGTGGCATTTCCTTGATTTGTTTGAGAAAGGTTTTGGACATGCATAAATCGCAAGTACTGTACGTTCATGCTTCTGAAGATTTTGTATAAAGTCATGAATGAGATTGCAATATGAAGCCTCTGCTGCGAGTCATGCAGGCACTTGTAATCTTGATGCGATTTCAGTGGATTTTTAGTGTTATATAGTATTATCAAGTCGTAGAATTATGCTTAGTGGAGTGACAGGGATCAATAGTAGTTTTCATGTTTAGAGATAAAGGTCTGCACACTTCACTATCAAAAAAAGATTGAGACGCGAGACACGGATAAGACGAGTTGTAGTTAGTTTCATGTTGCATGGTTAAAGCACAAAATGCAAGTTATGTAAATTCGAAGGGTTAAAATCGTAAAAAGAATGCAAGTTATACAAAAGGGTTTATGTTTCTGAACAGTTACTATAAGTATATGTTACATCAAAACCTTTGTGAAAATAATTCAATACTTCAGTTGAACTTCCATCAATTGTAATTTACCTACAAGCTGAACGGACAAGTTTAAGGTTCAAAACCGCTTTTGCTGGCTTGTGACTTTAATCTTATCAACTAAGAAATCACACTGTATGTCTGCAGGGCTAGATGCAACTTTTTGTTGTTGTACGTTCAATATTAAAGACAGTGTATTATGTGAGAGATTTGCAAAAAGTGATGTTTGCGATGAATGAACTCGCAGTTGTAAGACCACGGAGCTGTGTTGGTTTCACAATTTCAATATATTTAAACAAAACATTTAAACATCACTTGATGATGTTTATGTTTGCTTACGTGAAAAGCAGACATTTTGCAGGATTCCACTTAGTACAAAGTCTATGTCATTATGCTGCCACAAACGTACGTTTTTGGAGTGCACTGTTAACATGCTCTGTTTTCTGTTGTTCTGCACTGTTGTTTTCACTGTTTTAATTAAAGCTTTTTTTCAATAGGGCGCAATTACTGGCCAAATACTGGGCACCGTTTTCCAAAGTTGGGTTGCAGTAAGTAGTCTCGTATACGGAAAACCGCCAGAAAAATATAGTTTTCTACCAACATCCACCGGTATGTGCATTGACACATCACCACTGAACTCTACAGGAACAACCGCTACTCAAGAAAACCTTTTAAGTACTGAAACGGTTGGTGCAACATCAGCAAGGTGAAAGTCTTAAAAAATACTCATTGCATGCGGTTTTAGTTTCAGCTAACCGCGGCATCTTCTAATTTGTAGTAAATCTTTAGAAACTTTTATGTAAAACGTTTCTAGCACATTTCTAACCGCTTGAACTGCAAATCATATCTAGCCCCTAAACTTCAGTTTTTATCTCAGGGCTTGTTGCCCCTTGTCAATCATTTTTGAAGTGAGCTTCAAAGCAGGGTTGCGGAGTCGGAGGTGAAATAGCCGACTCCGACTCCCGATTCCGACTTTTCAAAATTTCCGACTCCGACTTTCCAAAAATTCCGACCTTCCCAAAATTTCCGCTTAACATAAAGGGAATAAAATTTGGCTGTTAAAATTAACAGAAACCGTGGTACACAGCAAGAAATATCTGTTTCAACAAAAGTTTAAAAAGAAATTTTATCATTTCAACAGGATTTCTCAATTTAGGAGAGTGATGTAAAAATGATTCAATTGGACATCCGGAGTCGGGGTCGGACAAAAAAATCCGACTCCACCCAATAACCTCCGACTCCTTAGGACTCCGACTCCGGCTCCGACACCGCAACCCAACTTCAAAGACGTAGTATGAAGTATATAGAGTTCCAGTACCTTCTCACTTGACACATCTTTACAGAATTCATTTTAAGAAAGCTAACGGATTATTTTATATTATTTCCAACTTTTTTAATTGGTTTGACATATGCTGATCACTTCGCTGAAACCTCAAATGTGGATATTCGCATATTTTTTTATGTAATAGGACAGTGATCCAAGACACATTGTTTGCTGTATCGCCGCTGTACTACTCAGTTCTTTCCTTTTTCGTGACCATGTTTGTGGCGATGGCAGTATCGTTTGCGACAGGCAAGTACAAATTAATTATTACCGATATTCAAGCTGTGTAGTAAAGTTGTGAAAAACAAATTATTTAAAATGTGTCAGATGTGTAATTTCAAAAATATGGCAAGTTGAATCAGATCAAAACTGTTTACGTTGATCATGCTTCCACAGGCTCGTTTGTTAAAGCTTTGCAGATTTTTCGCATTCCTGAGCTGCACCCCATACATATTTTTACCATTTATCTGTGCTTTGCTTATGAGGAACTTTTCCATATAACTAAGCTTTTATGCCAATTTGGTGGATTTGGATAAAAATCACATGAGAACATGGTGAAAGAAGACCAAGATAATTATCACGGAATAGCCACAACTTCAAATTGCCTTGTGTCAAATTTATAACCGAAACTTAACGATTTCAATTGCATTATTCCCAACAAGGAGAACAGCGATAATTCCAGTAACTTATATGTGTGGAATGTTAACTTCATTTCGCATGTTTTTAGCATTAGCACATTTCTATTCAATAAACTGCCGCTGTGAAGCAATAAAGCGTAACGCTTTCTCTGCCATGATCAAACAACTCTCAATTCCGGATCTTTTCGCAAACAAAGTGCACAATCCACATAGCTATATGTCACGCTCTAAATGTCCCATTTACAACATAAAAATTGTACATTCATAACCCTTCAAAGCATTACCGAGCAAAAGTGATCAGTGCGGTCAGCACTGTCGTCCTTCAAGCAAATGTTCTTACAGAGGTCCGGTAGTAATGAGATACCAAAAGTCTGCAGGTTCTTAATTTTTATTGCAACTGCAGCTTCGTTCGTCATAATTTTGTAATTATATTCCATTTAGGAATGAATAAACCTGAGAAAATGGATCCAGATCTGTTTGTTCCTATTTTGGACCATCCCTGCCTCCCAGAAAAGGTTCGCATCTTTTTTCGTTTCGGCGTTCCTGAAAGCGGAAACAAACTGACGTGGAAAGAGGGGAAATTAATTGAAGAAAACGAATATCGTTTCTTTGCATCTCACTCAGACAGCGAGATGGTGATAAGAACGACGGTCATGTAGCAGACACATGAAATAAGCCGGCTGTCAATCACTCAAAAGCGGATGTTCTCGCTGAAGGACTACTGGATCGGAGCAGCAAAGCATTTGCAACAAAAACAAGCAATGTGGTCCTCACCTTCTCATCTATCCGTTTGCTTGAAGGCAACTGAGCCCTAAAATCTATTGAATATTTTTTTATGTCATCCTATAACGCTTTTTGCTGTATAAATAACGCATCTTTGCGGTAAAATAATGTTTCGTGCGTTTTCCGATATAATGTAGTTTGAAAATATTGTATTTTCAAAGGATAAAATCTACTTTAGCTACGAAAGGTCGCTACCTACTGTATGATCTTTTCAACCGTATTCTCAAAATAAAAGAAAAGGGTAACTTGCTTTATATAATTGACCATACGTTTAGAATTTATGGGATATATTTTGAAGGGAATTTTTTAAATATTGTGAAAATAAGTAATGAGGTTTCAGGATGAATATTTGTTGAACACATTCTACAAATGCGTGTGGCACGTGGATGTATGAAACTTTCTTTTTCTTTGAACCGCCTTTCCTAAGCGTTTGAGTTGTAAGTTTTTCAGCCATAGTGCGATTCGTACGTAATTTGCTCATAACCCATTTTTGTCAGCCAATTACGATGTGTAATAGACAACAAGTGGAATGTTGCTTCGTCAAATGACGAAACATGCGGGAAAACGTCTTTTGTGACTATTGATTTAAATACAGAGTGGAGTGGCACCGAATCATCTGCATATCTTTTCTTCAATTTTTGAAAACTTTGTGCCATTTACTGCACAACCTCGATTGGAGAAAAACTTTCCATAATTCATGTAGGCGGCAGTCCTTTAGGCACAGAAAAGTTGCATGGGTGGCGTAAAGAGTTGAACTTCAGTCATTCCATATGTGAAACCCTGTCTTGAGATGAATGAATCACGATTGAACTTTGAAGAAGGATCTAAATTATTTTATTCAAACTCAAAATGAACACCCTCTATGTTCACAGTAAATTTCAATCTTCCATTCTAATGACAACAGCAAAAAACAATGAATTTTACAATTTCCACAAGAAGGTTTAATCCTGTGGAAATTAACCAACGTAGATAGAAATACGAAGAAAATAATAAGAAAATATAATTTTTACCACAAACGACTTCTTATATGGGACTATTCCGTTACACATCCTCGCAAACCAGATTTACATTCAATTACGGTGGACCTGTTTATACACTTTTCGAGAATGAAGGTGATTGTTTTTTTCGCGACGTTTGGCATCACTCCCACGGAGTCTATATTCGACGCAAGTATATAATACTGTAGTGAGGTTCGGCATGTGTCGATGAGTACAGACAAGAGTTGGAAATTGGCCTAATTTTCAAGCCCGAACCTGCCCGAGCCGAAATCACAAGCCGGAACCAGGCCCAAATCTAACCTTTGTTTTTGCAGCCCGATAAGGCCCGAAACCCATCTTTACCGTCTGAGTCATGATATGAATAACTGCGGACATGGGCGCAACTTAGTTGTAAAATGTGGGGGGGACAACTTGGTGTGAAACCAATATAGTGATCGGGTCGATGCAGAAGTGACGTTTTATATTTACAGATTCTCAACTTAGTTCTAGAGGTGTTTTGACAGCAACACTAATCACGCTTTGTTTTGTCCTTGCAGATGATTAAATATTAATATACTTAAGTTTGTTGCTGGACTCGGTACTGTAGTTCAGCCTGCTTCCATTAATATCGTATTTGGATGCATACAAGCACAGCAGTATAGTAGAACACATCAATTGGGTTTTATCAGAGCTGTCAGTTGGAGTGAACAAAATGCTGAATCGCACTGGTCGCACGCGCATATCACTCTTACAGAAGAACAATTCAGTTTTCATGCATTTTATGAAAAGTTTGTGTTACAGTGCGATTTGATGTCTTGTTCAAGTCGCTCAACGTTAAAAAGACGATAAATATTTTTCTTGCACATTTCCGTTTTTTGAAAAAGTTACAAATCTTTTTAATGCTACTGGGCATCATGCATGCAGCCCCATCCCTGCTAAAATCTCCATTGATATCCTCTAACCAGCAGAAAAAATATTTAGCCTGAAATTAGAGTAGCCTGCTTCACAAAATGATTTCAATCAATTGCTACTTTTGTGGGTGGAGGATTTATCCTTTCAATCTCCCCTTGTTGGCCCCGGCCTACATACCCACACAGAGTTGTAAAAGGGCCTCATTTTGAAGCCTGACCCCGGCCCGAGCCCGACATTTATTTTTGAAAGCCGATTTAGGCCTGAAAGCCAAATTTACCGAGGGAGTTAAAATATGCACAACTGCGGAGTAACAAAAAACGTTGTGTGCTGGTGCAGTTGCATGGTGTATCACACCGAATATAGCAACCACCTTGACCAAAGCATTGGCATAATCTGGCACAAACGTAGCATGTTAGTCAACGATAATACTGCGGAGTGTGGAATATAATGTCTCTCAAGAAAAAAAGAAATTATCACGAAACTATCTACGATCGCGCTATAAGCATAAAAGAAACTTTCTAGGATAGCTCTATAGATATGAAAAGCCGGCTTGTAGGCTTCTTAAAACAAGCCAAGAATCGCGTGAGTGATTGATCTTTTTGACGCAACGTTATCGCGTGCTAATTTCTTCACCGCTGTCGCCTTCTCAAAAACAGTGTGAGACTAATCCGAGTAGAGAACAAACAAACGCAGCTGTGTTTGCAAACAGAATTAGCTGAAGAAAAATCACAATCGCTTCACTCACAGATGTTACTGCGGTGAGCACAACAAATCTACGTCACGAAAGAAAAAAGTCGTTACTCTTAATGTTATAAAAAAGTTTTGTATGCAGGTACGAAATTAGCCCGAAATATTTAGACAAACTTAAGTCCGTCCCGAACGAAAAGCCCGGCTAGACTTATAGTTCTTCCCCATGTCAAAATTTTCATTCTAAGAGTTCTACTTGCATAACGACCCAAAAATACATTTGAGATTAAATCAAAATGCACAACGGTGCATTGGCGAAAAAGTACCAAGTTTCACCTTCAACATGAAAAGAATGTCTAACAAAACTAGGTGTGATGTATCTGTAAAGCAAATGTTTCGAACTTGGATGAAAACACTGCTGCATTATGGGTTTGGTTAAATTTAGGTAAATCAGATGACTTACGAACCAATGTATTCAGCACAGGCATAGAGTCGCAAAGTGTAGCAGTCACGGAATAAATTTATTTTGGATTTGATGGTCACCATTGTCGCGACATCACAAGAAATGAGGATAAGTGTATATTTTATCCTTATTTCTAACTCAAGTCCCTACGTTTTGAGCTGTAGGTCAACATACAGCTAGGTAAATACTGTAGGCAACTTCACCAACGTTTTGAGTAAAATCCTGTTCACTGATGGTTGAAAACAGTCTTTAGCTAAATACTCCATCCCAAAACTAAGTTTCCACAATAGTGCTACTGTTTGTCTTCGGCACAAGCTTTGCATAGATTTGCCTGAAAGTCTAACTTTCTAACATTATATACACTAGCATCATTAAATTATACGCTGTCTGTTTCTGAATACGTGACAACCAACGTTACAGTAAAGCCATTTACATTTCTGCACGGAACAAATCATGGCTGTACTGTGGTCTCTCACATGTGCAGCTGTAATACTCTCACTGTTTCAAGAAAATAACTTTTCTAACAGTATACCACACAGAGTAAAATCTCGAAAAGAAGCAGTTAATCATCTTTCATGGTCTCTAGAAACATGAAAAACGCTAAAAATTATTTTATCGAAGCTACAATAAACTAACAGAATCAGTGATACCATACCAAACTCGTTTCAACATCATCTTGACTATGTGTGGCCTACCATCAAACATGAAAAGCTCTTCACATAAAAAGTGACAAACATCCCTTTTAATTTTGAAACCCCTCCAAATAAAGAGACAAAAAAGTAAAGATAAAAAAGTGGGGGGACATAGCATAATATGTCCCCCCCGTCTGAAAAAGTAGGGGGTATACCTCCCCCGTGTCCCCCAGCAAATTGCCCCCATGACTTCAGAATATTGGTGACGTAGCAAAGCAAACATGACTAAATAAATCACAAGTAATCGTTTTCAATTGAAGATTTGATAAACTGGATTGCTTCAACAGTAACTGGCGACAAAGTGCTCGTTGCAAAAAGCGTTTCATGCAGGTCCGAAATCGGCCAGAAAATGCCAAACGTAAGCCCGAACCGAACCCAGCCCGACCAGAGAATCCCCGACCGACTTACAATCTGTACGAAACAGACAACTTTATTAGTCCCTTCGGGTCACTCGGCTTAACGCCAGGCATCTCCAAACGTTGTTCGCAACATTGCGCAATCACGTGGGGTTGGTTCAACTCATCAAACAGTGTATTCCAATCTAAGCGATAACCATCACTCGGTTCCTTAAGTTGTGAAAGTTCTCTGACTTACATTGGGTTCGCAGTATTGCAATAGAAATAGCAGCCGAATTTCACCACTTTGAGTCTTTTTAACACTGTGCGCCTGGAACTGTCGTTCAAGCGTTCGAAAGTTCGTAGGGTTTCCATTAAACGTATTTACAGTATTATTATTTTTGAGGTGATATTCTGTTGCTAACGCCAGCACAATCAGGATTTAAGGCTTGGGCAGTTTAGGCTATTCAGGTAAATGCTCGCTAACTCGTCTGTCTCTGAGACAATTGTGCTACAACACCTTAATTTGGAAAGGATTACTGCTTGCATTAATACCGCGAATTACTTCGAACGTGACTTCGCGCACGTCAGCGCTCTGCCGTGACTCAGAGAATTCACAAACAAAGACCTACGTTCTCTATATATCGGCTTCGAGGTCTTGTGGCAAAACCGGATGGACTCCACTTCCCAATTTCCGCTTCTGCTAATTTAGGTTCTTGCACCTTTGCACGATAAGCGTGCTCCATCTCCACACGTCGTGCATCTTCTTCAGAATCAAGGGTCTCTCAGCGTCGAGTTGAACCTTTTCAGCGTCGCGTCGAGCTTGCTCTTGTGTTTTCTCAGCGTCGGGTCGAATTTTATCCGCACGCTCGGCAACCTCGTGTCAAGCTTTTTCTTTGGCATCTAGCAATTTTGAATGCTGCACTTGCAGAGTAGCTGTGGCCAGTTTTTCTTTGACGCGACTCCGCCTCATCTCTCATTGGAGCTGGAAGTACAGTAGATCGTGACACTATACAGGATGTAGAGATTGCGTTTCAACATTTGGTTTGCGTTAGGGGGTTCCAAACGTTTTTACTCCTGCACCCCAAAAAGTTTGTTCTGATATCGCACGGACTGCATTTCACAATCAAGAACTAGCTTTGAAACGTTTAGAAAGGCATTAAAAGTTTTAATGTATGAAGGAAATAAAGCATATGAACAACAAAAGGATGACGCAGGTTGACATTTGAAGATACTCTACTACAAAACATAATTATGATGAAATGCGGAACCCACTCACATGGGTGCAATTTTGTGGGGTCACGAGGGACGTGTCCCCACCAGTTTTTCAGACGGGGGGACATACTCTGTCGTGTCCCCCTACATTTTTCTCTTGAGGTTTGTATTTGGAGAGGTTTCAAAACTGAATGTGACGTTTGTCACGTTTTGTGTGAAGAGTTTTTCATGTAAAATGTTACACACAGCAATGTTGGTGTTGAAACAGAATTTGGTGTGGTGTCACTGATTCGTATATTTTTATAAATTTTTAATTATTTTAAGCATTTTACAAGTTTCTAGAGACCGCAAAACAGAACAGCCGCCAGAAAGTTTTCAATAGGAGGGCTTTGCAGTTTTGCGGAGGGGTTTTGCGGTTGTTTGAGGGGGCTTGACATTATGAAATTAATCATAACTCCACTTATTTATAGTGTTTCACGTTTCAATTTGGGGGGGATTGGAGCTTTGTTTGGGGGAGAATAAGCCCACGAAAGCCCCCCCGTGGCAACGGGACTGCCGCAAAAGATTGTTAACTGCCTCTGTCCGACATTTATCCAGTGTAGTTTACTGTAAGAAACGTCACTGTCTTGAAACAGTAAAGTTTAACGGATGAATACGTGAGAGACCACACTACAGCCGTGATTTGTTTCGTGCAAAAACGTTGGCGACGTGCCTGCCTTACTGTAACGTTGGTTGTCACGTATTCAGAAACAGACAGCATAAAATTTAAAGATGCAAGTGTATAATGTGAGAAAGTTACATTTTCAGGCAAACGTCTGCGAAGTTTTTGCCGAAGACAAACAGTAGCACTATCGTGGAGATTTAATTTCAGGATGGGCAGTTTTGCAAAAGACTCTCTTCAACCGTTAGTAAACAGGATTTCCATCAAAACTTTAGAGAAGCATTGACCTAGCTATGTATTGTCCTATAACTCAAAACTTAATGACTAGAGTAGGAATTAAAGATAGCTTATACATTTAGCCTTATTTCTTGTATGTCACGACAAGGATGACAAACAAATTCAAAAGATATTTATAACCACAATGCAGCAATGTTTTCATCCAAGTGCGAAACATTTGCTATACAGGTAGCCTGCGCATGGGTGGCGGAATTATCTTCAAAGTGGGGGGCACAAGTGCACGTCAAAAAACTAGAAAATTTTTGTGATTTGAATTGCAACTGTGACGTCACAAGCACTGAAATATGACGTCATTATATTTTGCTAGCATGTTTAAGAAATTTAAAATTTGATGAGCCCTCCACGACCCCTATCTACACAACGCGCTATCTATTGTTGCGATCGGAAATCCCGAGCGGCATGTGCGCAAAGCTTCGCACTGTGGCAGCAAGCAACAATAGAGCTCACATGCCATGATCACTCTATTATTGCTCGTTCGCGCCACATATATGTATGGTATTGTTCTTCAGGCACATCCCGTTCGTGGTGAATCACACATTTAACGCAACACAACCGGAGAGGTTGCAACACTATCATACACTACACTGACTTGAGCACATAAATGTAACTAGTTGTTCTTACTCTTACACAAAAACAATTTACTTTTACAATGGACCCAATAGGAATTGTGTTACTTAAACTTATTTAGGCAAAATTCGAAATTTAAAAGTGGGAGGGCCAGGCCTTCCCAGAAAAAAGTGGGGAACCTAGACCCATGCGGCTCTCCAGGTTCAGCCACCTATGAGCCTACGTAACACCTAGTTTTTCTGTACATTCTTTTCGTGTTATTTGAGGTGGACGTGGTAGGCCTACTATTTGCCAATTCACCGTTGTTCAGTTTGATTTCTGCTTAATCTCAAATATATCTTCGTGCCATTATGCACTTACAACTCAAGAATGAAATATTGACATTAATTTCGCCTATTAAAATTTGGTGTTAAACCTGAAAAATTTGACTGTGAAAAGACTGAGCAGAGTGGCATAAATGACAGCAGTCACATGCCAACAGCCACCATCAGACTCGTAACCAGCTTTCGGACACCAGGGGGACGAACAATTTTCTGAAGCAAGCCCAAATTTTACATCGGTACGAAAACAATGGTTATGCATGAAATATGTCCAAGACATTTTATCAGGGGGGAGAAAGTTTTTCCAGGGGGCGAAGCCCTCCTCGTAGTTACGGGCCTGGTCACCAGATGAATAGGTATGCAGAAATCACATTGAAGACTGGATTGGTATATGGGTATGTATTCAGAAAACTTCTGGTTCGTATTCTTTTGGATATCTTGAAATACTCTCTAGGTGGCTCGGTTAATTCTGCTTCGGAGTTTCACTGATGTTGGGAAAGAGTACTACACAAACGATGTTTGGACAATCGAAAGGGTACCCAACCGCATGCAGGGGCTGAAAGGGTAGATGGAAAGGATACATCCTCGATCCATCAGCAGTAAAAATAAATTGTAAATCATTTTGTGAATTAGGCTGCGCTAATTTTAGCCAAACATTTTTTTACTACTGTAAGAGAATATCAATGAAGATTTGGCTAGGGGTGGGTCTGCATATATGATGTTCAGTAGCTAAAGATTTGTAGCATTTTTAAAGAGCAGAAATGTGCAAGAAAAATATTTAGCTACCATACCTTGCAATATACACAGTATATATCGTACCTTGCAATTTATCGTCTTTTTAACGTTAAGCAACTTAAACAAGACATGAAATCGTGCTGTCATCCACGCTTCTTATAAAATGCATGAAAATCGATGCGTTCTACTTAAGAGTGATATGCATGTGCGATAAATGCTATTCACCGTTTTGTGCACTCAACTTTCAGCTCTGATAAAAACCAATTGATGTGTTCTACTATATTTCTGTGCTTGTTTGTATCATAGTTTGATAGTAGTGCAACCAAGCTGAACTCCAGTACCATGTCTAACAACAAAATTAATTTTATTAATTTCAAAATCATTTGTATGGAAAAAGCAAATCGTGATTGGTGTTGCTTTGAAAACAACTGTGAAAAACAAGATTGGGATTCTGTATTTACAAAACTTCACTTCCGCATAAGCCCGACGACTATATTGGTTTTACACCAAGCTGTCCCCCCACATGATACGACAAAATTGCGCCCATGCCCACTCGTCTATATACTACGCTCAGACCATCCTCGCTTTGTCCAGAAATGTGATTATCACAACAAAAAAATAATGCCAATATCTAGTTAGTACATTCGAGCAAAACTACTACGAGCTCGTAAATACGAATAGACTGCAATTAATGTTTACGTGAATACTTACCACCACAACACATATATTTGAACGAACCCAGTGGCGTAGCCAGCCTAAAAATTTGGGAGGGGCCAAAATGCTTGATTTTAGGCGAATAACACTATTTTGTTTGGAAAAACGCTTCTCAAAGCACAATATGACTATATTTTCTAAAACTTTTTTTTGGGGGCGTGGCTCTTTTGCCCCCCCTGGCTAAGCCTATGAACGAACCTCTCATTTTTGTCTATAAATCATTGTAAAAGAAAACATAAGAACCATGAGAGTAATAAATAGATCAAGTTCCTGTTAAAACGGACGCTTCTTGCACCCCCTGGAATGATGTCTCGCACCCGCGGGTTGTGTGAGCACCCCTTCGTTGGGAACCACTAGTTTACGAGTATTCGGACCTTCAGTAAGTGAATCTAGTACCAGTTGCTCAACCCATGGCTGGACACGTTGGTCAAAACATTCTTTTCCAACACGGTAGCACTTTTTCATGGGCGGGGTGACGGGCAGCACGTCACTATCTTTCGTCGGTTCGCAAAACTTCATAAAGCTTTAATAGTCGTCATTTATCGCACTGATTTGGTCGCTGGCTTGGCCAATTCTCCATCGGAGTGCCATCCCAACGAAATGCTGCAGATGAATGGAGAGGTTCCCTGTTGACACCAGCACGCGAGCCTTGTGTGGAAATAGAGAACGGTGTTAAAAGCCAAGGAAGTTGTACGATGTAGTGAACTGGGTCTAAAGCTTAACCTGGCTATAGTCGCAATGGGAAGTAGTTTGCACCGTTCGCGCAACGCCAAACCGCAACCTGTAACCACGCGACACAGTTGCACTTCCAAAGAAATTTGTTGTGAATACGTCAAGAGCGAATTAAACGAAAACACAAACAGAAAAACTGACTTGTTGTTTTCCAGCAAAGTATCGTCAAGATAGAACAGACTACATTCCTTCCCAGGAAAGAGTGTAGTCTTTCAATACTATGACAATCAACTCAGTTTAAGAGTGCCCTAACGAACAACATCGCTGCAACAGAAATAAAACACAATTTCTAATTCAAGTTGGAGGTGCAACTAACATCCCACCACGTTCCTAGTTTAAAACTAAGGCCATTAAGTTGGACGGAAAAATTATACGATTTATTGTGAAGCGGAAAACAGAAGCAAACAAACTCACGAACGAAGTAGACTTCCAAGAGTGTGGATCTTATACCTGTATCAAACATATGGAGCGGCTTAACACCTTTAACCTCAACATGCAGCACCCTTCTTCCTCATGGAATCCATTCATCAACAGCTTGCCAGCTGTGGTCTTAAGTATAGCCACAGCAGCCTGGGCAAACGTTGATGGCTCAACGCTGGAGTAGCAGAGTTTCCACCCATCATTCAGCTCACCAGTGTTAGATGCCACACATCTCAGAAATATCCTTAGGTTTCCTCAATCAGTTTGTGCTCTATCCAGATAAGGTAAGTGATGTTCCACTTTATACAAGCACTTGCTTATGATGAGATTGTCGTTAACAGTGTTTTACAAGCAGAGGCGAATTTTCATTTTTGGGGACCTAGGTTATTTTAAATTGAGGGCCCTTCTGGAAGGCAGAGGTGGCCAAAGTCATATTTTCAGACTCCGAATCCGCTCCTGTTCCAAAATTTTTTAATCCGGATCCGGGTCCAAAAATTTTCAAATTTGAAAATCCGACTCCTGTTCACACCCGTCTGCCATCAAGGCAACCGAAATTCACCAATGTTTTTACTTAAGAAATGCCATATATGCAAACCACACAGAGTTCTGCTGCTGAAAATGAAAAGTGGCTCCGGATCAACGTCCGGTGTTTCACAAATTTTTGACTCCGGCACCGGTTCCGAAAAAAACGCAGGATCCTCTCGGAGTGGACTCCGCCACTCCGGATCAGTAGCCACCTTTGGTGTAGGCAGTGCCGGATTAAGGTAGCACGGGGTTTGTAGCATTTCGAGAGCGCGGGGCCTCCTAAGTTCAAAAAACGTATCAACACCTGCTAAATCATAAAATGTGTAGGTAAGGCAACCGCGTTACTATAGCTTCACTCTCTGCATGCTTTCTCCAGTTTGCATCGTGACATGGCAGTCTTGAGTATATCGTGCTGACCGCCTGTGTTGCCAGATGGTTGTGACCTCAATCTGCTAAATGGTGTCACAAAAACTGCTAGAATTTGCTAAAAGTCTTGTCACAGATTTCCAGCTAAAATCTGCTAAAAGCAGCGAAATTCTGTTAAAAATCTGTTATTTGAATATGATTGAAAGAAACCTATCAAGTTATACAAATTTGATTTTTCGTCTTGCACCCGCTCTCAGTAAGCATGCGCTGAAAATGCCGGTCTTGACCAATACACTTTTCGGGCAACAATTTTCTTTCAGTCAACATTTTCAGCAACGTAACTGCAGCTTACTTCGTTTTTTTTGTATGACACACAGTTCTTGACGATCTCATTCAAATAGTTTCATGTTTTTATACAGCAGAACAATGCTCAGCGATAAACAATCTGAGCATAGCTTCAGCCCTACAACTTTCTAAGTCTGATCTTTGTAACTTAAAATTTTGTGTTATATTCGTGAGCATGCAAAATCTTCTTATTCTTATCTGAGTGCTTTTGGTACCAGTTCTGCCTTTTACGCTCACATTGTTTCGCTATGATTGCATTATTGCAAACTTCGCAAAAGACTTCTTGAATCAGCAGGATAGGCAGTAGGACTACAGGCACTGAGCCAACCTTTAAGTTCTGAATCTTGCAACCATATATGTCGAAACTTTTGGCAGCTTTGGTTTACCAGGAAGTTTTTTACCAGACATTACTACTTATTAGCGTAACTGAACCACTTGGAAATATCGTGCCGTGGGATAAAAATATATTCTACCTATGTTGTCCCAACGCGCTCACTAAGCACACAAGCAAATCATTTATGCTTCACCAAGCCATCTAATTGCTTGTTATTATGATACAATTATCTGCTTTACGCAGCTTCTTTTCATCATAATAAAAATTCCAAATAACTGCAGGCAGCTGGTTGTGCTTTGTCATGGTGTTAACCAATTAAAAACGTTATAAAGAGTAGTACATTTTTGATGAAGAAGGTGTAAAAGTTTTCATCTTGAAAAACTGTTGAAACAGATTTTTCGCCAGGAATTTGTTACCTGTTGAACCTGCCAAGCGTCTGGTAAAACCCTGCTAGAAAACCAACCAACGGCTAGATTGAAACTTTTACAGCTAACAGTGAGAAAATCCTGCTAGATTTAGCAGCATATCAGCAAAAACGGCAGCTCTTCTGACCGCAATCTTATGACTTTTATTACGTACCTGTACAAAAAGAATCAACCAAGAATTTCTGGACACAGACAGCGTTCAATTGAAAATCTTCGCTTAATACTTATGGCAAATTTAGCAAAATGCTGACTTCTTAGACTGAAAAAAGTCTTGCATGTATTGTAATGAATAAGATTTATTATAAAAGACCGCGGGGGCCGTAGCAACTGCTACATTTGCTACTATTGTTAATCCGACACTGGGTGTAGGCCCTTCTGGCACACTAAAAAACTGGGTTTTTGGTTTCTTCTTTTCAATAACAGCTCGTGGTGCACCTGCTTTGGCAGTGCATTGCAGCTTTCGCTTGTTAGAACCATTGTCATATGTACGCTTCGAAATTCTCAAGTTAATGCATGTAAGCCGACTGTAGATCCACCGTTATTCTGATTACTTTGAAAAAAAGAAAAACTTACTAACTAAGCTAGTAAGTTCAAGCTACAAATTGGCCTTACTATTACATCAAGATATGTGTCTGGTTCAACGGTAATTAAACTCTTTTTCTATGCATTGAGCTGTAGAAGGAATGGTCCAAGATTGCTACAAAACAGCTGAAGTCAGAACATCCCAGCTTAACACACGCGGTGTTACAAACAGTTAACATTTTGTTCCACTGAACATCTGTAGCCTTGGCTACAGTGCAGGCTAGCCTTGTCGTTATATCTTACCCACAAAAAGCAACAAGAGACCTAGGCTGAACAAAAGTACAGTACCTCACTGGCCTCGTATCCTCCTCAGGAGTCCTATTTTACAATACGCGTTAGTAAAATTAGGGTATAATGCTACCCATAATTTGCATATGTCATCCCGGGACACGTGACATCCCTCATTTCAAGCCCAAACAATTTTTTACTTGCACATGTCCATTGTTAATCACTTTCGCAACAAAATTGTATCTGCCCAGCGAAACGTACATATCGTACAACTTTTTTGCAGGGTACCGCCAAAAAAGGATTTTTAAAGGGGATTGTTTGTTTGTGCGTAGAAAGCGTCATGCACGTGTTAGGATCCATTTTTTCTTCAGATCAAGTCATGGTGTTGGAAGAATCATCACATATAAGGTATTGGTGGTCATATCTAGACAAACAGATTTTGCACTTAAAATTGCATTGAAATGTTAACTTAAAAAGGTGTCCAAAATTGTCCACATATCCGGTAACCGTGGGTAGGGCTACCCACACATCATATATATAGACTTTCAGGGATATTTTTGTGACATAACTCTGGCACTATTCCATTTGCCTCTGAAAATCAGGAGAAGTCATGGAAACACAGTTTCTAACATTTTTCTATGCATATCAAATAAACAAAAGAAAATGCCTCTGGGTAGGGGACCACCCAGGATTCCTGGGCGGGGGTAATCTGAAAAATGGACTCAGGCCCTTTGTTCCACGTCATTCACTTTTCAATCGTTCGCGCTCATTCTTCTACAGAGATCTTTTGCTAGGGGCATAGTAAGAAAACGTGCGTTGAACCAAAACAAAAATGGATGTGTTTACTCACAACGTTGGAAATTTTTCTTACTTCCAAAATGTTGGGGCCCCAGGCTTAAGCCTTTAGCCTAATAGTAAATCCGCGCCTGCTTACAGGTCTCTCTCAATAGAAGAATTGCGCGAGATGTCCCCATTTACCTCCCAAAATGCGTAGCGGGCACGTGTGAATAGAGAGAGACAGTTAACCCTCTAACGACCAATGTGCCATATTTGGTACGCTTCAGGTTTCAACATCTTATTGCTGCATGGGGTCAATTTTCGCTGCACCGTCCATATCACCAGATTTGGCACGTTTCAATGAGTCTACTTCG
>Ga0210059_1000378_pt1 | contig 54814 bp, 33 predicted proteins | sample Ectturendosymbi2_FD_188042 | JGI IMG/M metagenome (GOLD analysis project Ga0210059, IMG submission 188042) | Ecteinascidia turbinata endosymbiont from Florida, USA - Sample 2 (SPAdes) (version 2) | ecosystem: Host-associated > Tunicates > Ascidians > Unclassified | place: Key West, Florida... | reverse complement strand
GCAGGTAGGCGGACTAGTAATACTGTAGTTTCGTAAGGTCGACTGCATCTTCAAAGTGGCAGAACTCAAGACGCTTGCAAAGGGTAAACGATTGAAGATTTTCGAAGTTAAAAATCTTCGTTTGTGGACTTGTGGTAAATGTGCCAGTTAATTTCCGCACAGCGAGGGTGGAACAGGGGAAAATAAGGTATGTGAAAATCTAATGGTGCAGTTAGACCGGGTGATCGCAAGATCTTTCGCTGTGCCATTGCTAAGAAAATGGCCATTTCTCAAATGTTATGAATCGTTTGAATGTTGTTTTTCTTTGGCCGTAAATTGTCATATAGCTGCGAAACAATACTTACTAAGTCAAAATTTCCAACTGATCAAAGCGGTCAGTTATATTTGTTGGTTGCCAAGCCAATTCTCAAGTTTTACGCACAGCTGCTTACCAGTTTCAAGCGCAAAACTGTTGACAACACTTGTATTTAACTTTTAAAATGCATAGGGGTGTGAAGACTGTTTTTATACCTTTGGCTACAATTTAGTAGTGACAATACAAAATGTACCTGTTCTCAATTTTTGATGCTAAAAAGTAAAAACATGGCAATGCATTCAGCAAAGTAGCAAATTTCCATTGTCGGTGCTTGTGGAAAAAGCAATCCCCTCCCCCTTTTTCCTCCAATTCATAAAGAAGCCAGTTATCTCACCATGCCCCTGCAGGCTACTAGGCGGCTTCCCTGATTTTCCATAATTCATAACCTTATGGCAAAGTTCAAGATTGGCTAACTTAGTGATGCAATAAACAATGTGCTTTGTGACGCCTGAAGCACGTCACTTTTCATGTTTTCTCGGACACAATCAGTGTCTTGCGAGGTGTATTTTTAACCAACTGAATGCAACTATTTTGTTGTGTAGGCTAAATAAAACTTTTTTGTCTAAAGCTATAAATATCAAGGGTGGCCTGCAATAGCAAGGAGTAATGAAAGATCTCAATTTTTACATGCGAGGGTAATGTCTAAAATCTTCAGTAGGGTAATGCCTAAAATTTGCATACTTACGCCAGCCCTCACCTAAGGCGCCCAACCGTTAAAAACTTAAACCATTAAGGCATATGTTAAACAGAGGCAGCCTGCGGTTGAGAAACAACTTATTTAAACAGATGTCCTATTTTTCTTTTTAACGTGAAACAATTGTCTGTTTGCATCACAATAGCCCTAATATTTTATTCTAATTAGCAGTGTTATGTGATATCATGTCCGAAAGCATTACCAACGCAACAGTTGGCCCACAGGCTATCGTTTTTCTATGCTTATGCGACCGATGAGCACAATAATTTTTAAATAATCTCAATATTTCAATTTTCGCAATTCCAGGGCTGAAAAAACTTCTATTTGCCCCTACCAGCGGTTTCAAATTTTTGTTCTCTGGATGGAAAGTTTTCGGAAATGTTTCGGAGAGCACGTCAAAAACTGATTTTTTCTATGCTTTTTTCAGTTGCTTCACTCATAGACACTTGTTATTCGTAAGTGCAACTATTCTTTTTCTGCAGGGGTTGATACAGATGAATGTGAAAAAAACACTGCACCAGCGTTTATTTTATGCAATTGTAATTGTTGTCAGTTAGCTCACAGCTTCCCAAACAGATGTTCGCGGATCTTTGGGGCTGCGACGTCTACACAGGGGCCGTGAAGATATGACAAAAATGCAAAAGTCGAACGTATAAGTTATGCAATATGTACGTACACTGTCACAAATATTTAGCCTACCAGTCATTCGTAATTTAAATGATTTCGCAAGCTTTTGCATTTCATGCTCCATCTTAAATTCCCAGTAAAAATACAGGTCCAAACTTACCATAGACTCTGACTTACTAGTTTTCTTGTCAGGGATAACTCCGAGAATTGATAAATTGTGCAGTGAAAAGCAATCGTATCCGTCCCATTGTTGTCGGTTTTGTGCAATAAAAGTCAAACACTGCTCAGTGTCTTTTATTTTTCGATTTGAATTATCTTACCGCGCTGATTGGACGGAAAATTTGATGAGACACAAAGTTTGGCCCGAAAAAAAATAGATTCAGAGATGGGGATCCATGGTCCGAAAAGTTTGGGAAAACCTGATTTAGCTCATTTCAAGGCATCTGTATTTCTACACATTGTTAGGCATGAGACGTGGTCGTATATTTGAACTGATTTTCAACACTACGGGCGACAGCTGTACCGGATGTGTTCAGAAAAATATATGACCAGCAACGAAATGTTTCGGTCCAAAGCGTAGGTTATATGATGTAAACATGAGTATGACCTGTACACTTTTTACTGACTTTATAGTTGTGAAAAAGCACTGAAGGTTTCCCAAAATCCTTCATAAATAAATATTGCGCATGGATTTAGTGGTAAAGTTTTCACTAGTTAATATGGTTTGCATTTAGAGTTTGTTGGCGCAAACCTTAAGCTGCAAAAAGTAGCCTATTGTTAGTTGGTGATAAAACGGCGTTTAAAAATTCATTTTGAAAGCTGTTTGGTACCAAGATTTGAAAATTTCGTTTTTCGTTGCAATGTAACTGCAGGGAGTCAAATTCTTTCCCTGTAGGCTGCATGGGCATTAGGCATGTTTCCCCCCACTTTTTGTTGTTTTTTTGCTTATTTCACCTGACGTTGATTTGATGCATTTTTTATTACTTTTTTACCACTTGTGAAACGTCTTCAGTTAAAAAATTGGTTTGTGCTACCTACAGCGTTAGCTGAGAACTTGACCCATGTAGTCTTTCGCCAACCCTTCGTGATTCAACATGGCAGAACACGATCATTAAACTGAGAAACCTGACATTTCTAATATTTTTATATTATCCTTAACATGAAATTAATTTGTGATCTTTGATGTTCTTGTTTTTCCTCTTGCTACATTCGTGCTATTTCGTGATTTGAGTCACAAAAATGCATGAATAAACCAAACCAATCGGCAATTACCGACCAGTCAAAAAGTTGGCGTTTGGCATCCGCTATGCGGCAGTACAGAGCGCGACTTTGATCTCACCTGCGAGGTAACCAAATTACACGGTCTTCGTGCTTTTTTCGTGGACAACGCGTTTCAGTTTGTTTGACCACTTTGAACGCAGCCATTGTTCTGTTCATGTCAGTACGGCAGGTTTTCGTTACGGATAGGATCGCAGAGTGCGTGTTCGCCTTAATGGCCCGATGAGGCTGAGCATCGCGGAGTTAGACTTCAGAAGCTGAGAAAAAAGTGATGCTTTACCCAGGCATATTTTGAATGCTTCAGGTAGTTTCTCATCGTTTTCTGTTCAGGATCTCAACAACTAAATCAGTCTGCTTAGTGTTCAGTTCTGTTTGTGCAAAGTAAAGTTAATAATGGAAAATTAGCGTTATGACCAAAACAGCCCTGCGAATGTTTCCGTAAATGGCAAAATTGTATGTATTTTTGCTGTTCTCTTGGTTTTGCGTACAACGCTGTCATCAGGATAAATAAAAAAATTTTGGCTAGCGAACGTTTTAGCTAAAGAGTACTGTCTTGGTCGTGCAGGTTGACTTAATCAAAATGTGTTCAGCCAAGCCTAGCGTTTAATTCTGGTAAAAATGACGGAATGCGAACAAACTCAGGAAGATAGGCAAAGAAGCATCATACTTCAAACAGGAGCAGCGCCGACTGTCGACGGTTGCCGTTCTTGCAGCTCCTCAACATTTTGTTGTCATCAACGAACATCATGCTCATGGGTTCAGCCTAAAACAAAGAGCCAACAGTTCTTGTCTTGTGGTGAAACTTCTTATCTTCACTGTCTGTTGCAAGTAACCTTGTGGCTTGTTTTTCTTGGAAACGTTTCGTCCAACTCATGTTGTTCGAAAGACGCTGACAAGCAAAGACCCAAATCCAGGTAAGTTATTTTTAAATGACTGCAAGATTAATGAGTTGTTCTGTACTGGCATCAACCATAGCACATTGCAGGACGATGCCTACTCAAGAGCTTGGCATCATCGTTTGCAAACCTGCGTGGAACCTGTTTCTGCAAATCGCAACGTGTTATGTCACTTCGAAATTTTCGCTGTGAAGAAGATTGTTCGTTTGCTCAAGACACCTTTTCTTTATCTTTAATAGTTGCCTAATATAAGGTGGATAACTGGCGTATTTTATTGCAATCACTGGCGAAAACAGCAAAAACGACGTGTTACTTAAAATCTACATTTTAACGTTTTTGTATTGTTGCAAAAACAAGTGATTTATAGTAACACAAGCTTAAACCCCGAAACAAATTCAGCTTTCCAATGCTGAGGGAGAGCTGAGTAGATGCTGTCAAAAGCGTGCTTCAGCCCTAGTCCATGAAGTTCTTGCCCATTGTCTTTCAGAATCTGATCGATTGATCACTATTTCTGTTTTGCGATAGACGAGAAAAGGTTTGAACTACTGTAGCATTTTTTCTTTTTTTTCTTATTTATGTGAAGGCTTGGAACTTGCATGGGTTTCTTAGTATTGTATTGCGCGAACGTCTTGTGCGGCCTTCAACCATTTTATCACAGCGTTTGTGTGTACGCAGACGGAAGATGCCGAGTGCCAACCAGATCTTTTACTGCATTACTTGTCTTCTGACTTTGTCATCGGTCCCGGTTGCAGCCACGCAAGGTACGTTGACACGGCTGTTGAGAACTTTTGAAGCGTGCGAGCTAATGACGTGTTAAAGAAAACTTTCGTACTCAACGTACGGTGCATCCTGTGTGAGGTAATCTACCTGTGCAGTCAGTTTGGCCAAGAAGTAAGCTGTTTTTTCTTGACTCCACGACAGGAACTGACGCTATCACAAAAAGTCCTCCGTAATGTCCGCGCCTGTGTCTCCGGATGCTGCCAGTCTTTCGTTTGCGCTCCGTTTGTTCGTTAGCTGCGCAAACCCACTGCTTTTGTCGTTTGCTTTGTAAATATTTATCGAATTAGTGAAGCCAGTTCCCGGCATGGCCTATTGCGACAGAAACTGTGGTCTGGTGGAGGTTCTATCACTGATGCAAGGTTGTATGCGGGGAGCCTTGACACTGTATGTTATTGATGCCAAGCACGTCAGGTGAAAGTTATTTCAAATTTACATGGGTATTGAAAATTTAGCGGAATATTGCAAATTTTTGAGTGGAGGTCACTTAGCTGGTGATGACTGTTGTTCATGCATCTTTTGAACAAGGTACATTTGAAAATATCCAGATGGTGAAACGTTTTCGCTGTTGACACTTCTCAACACTTGTATGTAACGTGTACTTTTTGCCTTTTGTAACATCAGGCTCGCCAACTGTTTCTGCGACCTTGTTCTCCCGTAATTTTCCGCCAGACATGTTTGCTGGTCTGTACTTAGAGGTAGCTGGCGCGAAATCTGAAATGCTTTTCTTGTACAAGTGGTTTCATCTAAATTACGTGACCGGACGATATCAACAATGGCATAATTAACGCCGTGTGGAGTGCAACTCTGACTACACTTCAAACACGGAGAAACCCACAAGCGGTGGATCAAAGCGCTCATCTCGCAGATAGGTACAGACCAGCTGGGTCCACAGGAAAGCGAAGCAGCAACTGGAGTTTATTGACGCTGTTTTCATGCAGAGCGCTGAGTGTAAGACATCGAGCAAAACGTCCTAGCACTTTGCATTCGACATTATCTGCGCTTTGCTGTCGACATAATCCGCACTTTGCTATCGACATAATCTCCACTTTGCAGTGGGGCAAAGCTGCATCTAGCATAACGTGTTTGCGAATTCGCAGTCGATACAATCTTAGTCAGAATTAATTATCCTCGGCTGCTCTGTTTCATTCAAGCCGTTTTTAATTAGAGCTGTTTTGTCTGCTGCATGCAAACGCGGGAAAAGCTTTTGAGCTTTTGTGCGATGATTACAACAACCGCTGCAAAGTTCGCGAAAACTTTTTGCGGAAAACAAACTTTAGTCAAAGCCAGTAGTAGTCTACTTGCGCGGAAAACGTTCTTGCAATGAAATGCAATTCTTGCGCAAGGACCGCGTTTTTGCATTCAGCATTGTTGGAAACAGCACCACTTTCAACAAGGCTGTGGGATGACGTTAGCCTACGAAAAAATGCATCAACCAACTGAACAGGCCCGTAGCCGCAGATTTTAGGGTTTGGGAAGCAAAACAAATTTTTAAGAGGCAATATTTTTGATTTTACTTTTAAAACAAATTTTTCTAGGCACAACAAAATTTGGGGGATACAAAAAAATTTGAGGTCACTGCCCCTGAATGACCCCGTGGCTACGGGCCTGCAACCGAACTTGGAACGTTATCAACCACAGAGCTCTCAGCTCGATAAAACCAGTATCCCTGAAATGATACTACACCTGTAAGATGAACACCCATGGTTTCAGTACGTGTTCGCACCTGTTATAAAAAAAACAGAAGAGGATGGATTAGTCGATTCACACATCAGGTCGCCGCTTATGTTCGTTACATGCGTGGCTAAGCCTAACATCAAATATACATGCCTGTGTAAATTTTTGAAAAGATTAGAATAAGAAATATTGCGTTCGCAATTTGTTGTTCCAACGCATTTTAAGTTTTTTCCGTTGGTTACCAACCAACTCAATTGAGAGAACGATCTGGCTATATACTGGGAAGTTTAGGAAACGATTAGATAAAAAAGGGAAAACAAAATCGACAAATGGACAACGGTAGAAAAACAAAAACCAACGTGGCAAAATTGCCAAAAAGTGGACTAGGAAACTGTTGAAAGGAAATCTGTGGAAGCTGTTTTCAGCTACTCTCTCATTTCCCACTAATTTAACATTTTCTGTCTCTGCCTTGTGCTCTACAACCTGTAACGCACCCCTGCTGTACCCATATCTGACGCCATGCTTGATATATTACAGAAGGCAAGCCTCCAAGCATCGTCGCCAGTGACGTCACAGAGATGACCGCCCACGTTGGCGACACCTTGGTCCTCCCCTGCCTGGTTTCAGGAAATCCCTTCCCGGATACGACGTGGACCAAAGACGGTAGGTCATGCTTAAAATCTCGATTGGCAAGTTAACAGTAAGGTTTTACTTGCATTCGCTTAGAGGAATTTGAAGAATGTCTTGTGACGTTTGTTGCAGGACAAACCATTGAAAAAGACTGGAAACGATTCAGAGTGAGCCAGGTGGGCTTAAGAATCCGCAATGTGCAAGCTACGGACTCCGGAACTTACTACTGTCAAGCAGTCAACGGTTATGGTGCAAAGCACGTGCAAGTTCTTTTAGTTGTAAAAGGTAAAGCCTTTATGTATGCTGCCTGTCATTTCATAAAAAACGATATAAGCTTGTCTTTTTAGAGGGAAGGAGCGACTTTTTTAATTGCAGCACGATTTTCAATGATATCCAGCTGGCATTAGAAAAAATAAATAGACTTCTTGAACCGTTTTGCTAGAAGGAATTCGCCTTATAGTTCCAGGCGCCGTGAGGGATGTTCGTGGCACTTGTTGGTGCAATTGCTACGTTGAATTCGAATCGTCAGTCCAAGGAATGTTTGCCAATTAGCTTCATTAAAAGAAAACCGCAATACTCATCCTCGACTTGTTACATTTCGTGAAGCCAACGTTGGTGTTTCTTTTAAGTACCATCCTAGCCAGCGATTTTAAGTTAAGAGAGCTAAGGTCAACTGACGATGTAACGAATCGTCTCCAAACAGTTTCAAGAGTCTTTTTATAACAAAATGCGACACCTGCTGCATTTTACGTAACCGTTTATGGAGAACAGTTACCAATTACAAATACTGAGGACGATTTTGAACAGGCCCCAAGCACCTTCTTCTCGGCTCAACAGCTGCCACCTAAAGTGTTTTCGAGGATTTTTCGGCCAGGGAGCAATTAGTAATGTTGGTGATAGTTCCTCTTGACGCTAATAGCGATCCAATTTGCCAGCGCTTTGTGCGGATTCCGCTTGGCCCTGCTGTTACAGGTCGTTTCGGTTTGACGGGGTTGTTGCCAGTAACAATGAGACCGATCGCACGCCACAGCGCAGGCTTCGACAGTTCACCAGGACCCAATCACCCGTTGACGATTCGCGCTCGCGACGCCTCGCACCATCGTTCGCTGTCGCTCACTGCCCCGTTACTTCTTTTTCGTTGATAGCGGATTTATAACACGCACGAAGAATCATATCCCTGGCTGTCTTTTCAAAACTGCTCTTTGTCCACTCTGCGGTTTCTGAGCACCGCAGGATCACTTGATTGCAAAACTGGTCATGATCGTTGTTGAACGGACGATGAGGTCTGTAGATCGCCACTGGCTTTACGGCTAGCACGAGTGTCGTTGAGCATTCACACCTTGCTCCGCAGAAGCCGCCCAGCGCGAAAATGTCGTGTTATGATCAGACACGTCGGATAAGATTACAAAGTCGCTGTCAGGCAGGATATCTGATCCTTGCCGCGGACAACTTGTAGTCTGGTCAATATGCTTTTATAATTTCAAATTTACACTGCTCTACAGGAATGTCGGGATTAAGAGCTTCTCATGGCGTTGCAATTTTGTTTTGAATCTTTGCATGGAGACGCCGATGCTTTGAATTGCACTTTAGTAGTTCGGCTTTACGGTGCTGCTCAAGGTGTAGAGTGAAACCAACTGCCGCCCTCCATGCCTATGTACGTTGCAATCTTTCTGTTATGCTGGCAACATAATTTTGGATCGTTGATTCCCTGAAAAGGGAAGGAGGATTTAGCTGAACGTTCCGAGAATCAAACGATTTTGGAGCTAGAGCGATGTCGATTGCTTGTTGCAGAAGACTAGTTGTTTCCACTTTTAATCTTGAGTAAATTGTCTTTGAGATGCGTGCTTTCACAAAGCAAACTGTTCTTGGTGATCGACGCTAAATTCTCACGCCTTACACTTTGTAACTTTAATACGAACCAAACTGGACACTGATTAGATGTTCTTGTTCGCAACTACCTGAAATAATGCGACCAGCTGCTCACCTGTTGCGATGGACGCGAAGGCCTGCGGTTTTGTCGACAAAAAATCGTTCATTCGAAACGTTTTTATCGTCTTGCACCGTCAGCCAACTCCAGTGCAAAGGAGATGGTCGGATTATGTTACGGCGCTTACGCGGGGCGATCTCGCTCGCGACCACCGCTCGCCGGAAGACTACATGTTTAGATTGTTGCGTCGAACGCGCTTACCGCGTGAATTCGCTTCAAGTAGAGCGATGGCTTCAAAACTGCACATTTGTCTTGTGCGGGATTAGGTATTGTCTCCGTTCTAATACCTGCGTTGGGCTTGTGGGCAACACCAAACCGATTGATACAGCGCGTGTTTTTTAAGCACCGGGAAATACTTTACATGTGCATGTCCAAACGTCAGTTCATCAGCCAATTCAAAGCTTGGTTGACATTTTAAATGATTCTCTTTGCACCAGTCTCGGTCCTGTTCACTTTATGGAGGTAAGCCCTGAACAAACTTAAACGTCACATTTATGTTTATGATACTGCAATTGTGTACAAATTTTGCAGATAAATGATTTTTTTCATCCGCTCAGATCAAATCCTTACTACACGTCGTTCCTCCGACACTCAACACTGCAGTGTTCGGGAGTTCAATAACCATGTTAGCAATCGTTTATATATCATATCAGTACCGCTTGAACGGAACTACTGCTAAAACAACATGGTAGACATACGGTTCTTTGCTTGGTGAATCCTTTCCTTTGCACAATTTGCCTTGCCACATCATTTAATTCACTTGCATAGAAAAACTTCGCTTTCACTTACACATCCATACACTTGGAAAGTGCGGGTCATAAAAACTAAAAATAAATTTAATAAAATCCTACTTTTCGGTTGGGTCTTTGATTCTAAATCTCAATAATTGTGCTTAGGCACATTTGCAAAATGCATAACCAGTTGTAACGTCCTCCTGCACTTTTTCGCTGTGACGATTCGTTTTTTCGATAATGAAACTGACGCACTTATGTTTAGTGGATCTGCACTGACGTGTACTTGAAAGCAAAGCTGAAAAACAACAGTTAAATTGTTCCACCTCAAAATCTTCGCCGTACGAATTACAAGTCCACTTTATAGTCCTCATGATGGTTTCGAGTGCCCAGAGCTGGTGCGCAAGAAAGCGGTAAATGCTTGGCTTCTTCTTACCACTGTACCTGCTGGTTACAGTGAAGTGCTCGTCGTCAATTGCTCTCTTGTCGCAGTTCGTTTTACGAGCATTTTTAAACCCCAACAATTGCGCAGGCACTCTGTTGTAAATTTAGTTCGATTGGCGCTTGCTACAGCCTTCCTTCGTGAGCTTGGAATGTCCCGCCACAAATCACATACCACTTCGTGATGTGAAATCAGCAAGCGTTGAACTCTTCATCACTTCTTTTTCGTTTCGGAAATCGTTTGCGAAATTTCTGTTGCTACTCATTTTCTCTTAGAGAAGGATTTATTGATATTATCCCAGATATTAAGTAAAACAATCGATCCTTTCCGTTTGCTCGATAGTGCGCGCTGCTGTTAATAAAAATTTCTGCCCGATCGCCGTTATAGAGGTCTGTCGAAATTAGACTTAAAAATGAAATACTTGTCAGTTGACTTTGATGCAATAAACCACGCATATAGATTTGACCAACTGCTTTGAAGCAACCACATCAAAAAAGTGCTTTGCAAACGTTCTCGATGTAAATGACAGAACGCAAAGCTCCAGCAAAATGCAAAGCAGACTGCCGTAACCCCGTCAAACAACGTCTTTTGATAAAAACTAAAATAAGCAACAAATTCTACCTTGCAATGAGCAATTGGCGCAATTTAATCCCAAGCGTTTAACACCTTCAGTCAATCTCATTTAGTTCAAGGACGTCGAAAATCACGCGATATCATGACATGTCTCCTTGCTGTCGTATGCACGCTCTGTAGCGCTGAAAACACAACGAATGGCAGGTGGCAAGCGATTACTTGAGCTCAGCCTTTAATCGCAGTTCTCCTGCGATGCCAGTCGCATCCGAAAATACTCCGACAAATCGACTCCGTATCTGGTCATGTCGCTCTAAGCTGTAATTCGATACATGTTTCGCTACAAATTGTCTCTGTTCCGCTACGATGCCCACCGGTTACGTCAGTAGCTTTTAGCCACAGCCCGGTGCGGTGGCCGGATGGTGGAGTCAAGAGGTTCCCGTAACTTGTTGCCTTATAGTCGGTGTAAAGTGCTGCACCACGTTATTTTGTTTCTTAACCTTGCTGGCGAAAAGTGTGTGTACCTGTTTTGTAAATCGTTCTCAATTTCTATGAATCACAATGCAACATAGACGTTGTTCGGGTAAATTTCCCAAGTCGAACGACACCTTGCGCTGCTGACCACAAATGGCAATTAATAGGCATCGAGCTCAACAAATTATGGCTTTCAATCAGTATGACGTCTTCGTCGACGTAACGTCTGCTGATATTCGCCAAACGGTAAAAGGTGCGAAGACACCCAAAGCTGACGCACGTATCGAGTCGTGATTACAAGTGCTGTGAACAAAAAACTAAATTTAAAAGCTCAAATTGTCGCCAAATATAACCGCTTGCATCATTGACATCTACCGTAGTAAGGAAGATATCACGTTTTTCATTGTCTGCGCTTCCCACATCGGGTGTATGTCGTGGCTTTGCTTCTCGAGCGGTATTGTGTTCTTCCAGTGTCAGAACGTTTAGAATCCATGTTTAAATTATTTTGGCTTTTCTTTATTTTGATAAGACAGTGACAGAGCCAGAGGCATTTCGCACCGATACTGATGGCAGCGATCAAACTATACTTCTCAACACCGGCCAGCCTATCATCAAAGAGCTTCTCTACTGTTGTAGTTAGCTCACCTGGCGTCTATGTTTTATTGGTTTTGCTGCTGGCGTGGCCCATTACGTTATGTCCGAGCGGCGTTAACGCATTATGATCAGTCCGATCGACGATCGCAGTGGCTTACGAGCGACCCTGCTTGTTCCCGGAACATACTTTCGTAGCGCATAGCAGGGCCTGGGCAAGCAAACAACCCCACATGAACCAATTTCCCACGACGCTCCAAACTGATCGTTTCTGCTGCGCGAGAAACGTCAAAATAGTATCCACATACTCGCGAAAGTATTGTCGCAACAACAACTGGTTAACTTTGACGTTGACGAAATTATGACACACGTCGTTTAGTCGACGACGATTGTATCGTATTAACTGGTTTAAAATTGGTCGGCAAAACTGCCCTGTCAGACGCAAGGCAATCATTTGTTATTACGCTCATTCTAACCGATTTATATTCTTTACCAGTACTCCGATTGTATAAAAGTTTCATCGAAATCGGCATGTATTTTTTCAGGTTTGCCGTATGCTATCCAATTGATTTGCACGTGTAATCCCAATTTCTCAAAGGCAACCACTCGTTTTTGGTTTTCGTCATCGGTGAAACGTGTTGACGGGACTTTTCCTGGGCATTGCGCTTTGCTGTTGCTGTTGACAGTCTGAGACTTGTGAAGACGAGTTCTATCTTTTGAGTCAAAGTGCTGTTCCATCATATCGTGTGCTTGATAGAATAAGACTTCTACAGCCGCCAGTAACAATTTAGGAAATCAATTAGGCTGTAGTTTTTTCGTTTTGATTCGTTCGAATACAGTGACAAGGTTGCCGCGAATCAACTTGAAAAGGATTTTCGGCCGCTTACTGTGACGTCACAGCAAAAGACTTCAAATCTTGTTCATTGTAGAAGTTTTTGTTCAATTTGGCATCAGCAAACTGCTTGTATTGCAGGTGGCCTTAGTGGTAGCCTTATAGCGCATGGGCATGCCGCTCTAACAGCATTGTTCAACGTGTTCATGGGTTTATCGCGACGCAAAAATTCATCACTTTCTTTCGCTACGCTCGACATAGTTCCTTTCATCTCTTGGCTGCTACGCATACATACCGCATCTTTCCTCAGCGTCCAACGAACTTGACCGTTTGTCTGTCTGTAAGACCGAGAAGCCAGCAATCTTCTGCTTGCTCAGTTGGTTTCGAAACAAACAACTGATGCATTTGCGCAGAGAACATGCGTGCTAAATGACGCGCTGCCAGGCTGAACCGGTATGTTCAGGAATGACTGTAAGGTGTCGAATATCAAGAGAGAATTCGCCGCCATTCTGCAAGCAAGTGAGAATACAGTGTGGGTTCGGGCCGGATTTAGGGAAATGCAAAGAATATGCTTCCTGAGCGGCTCAGGCTGAGCGGCAGTTGTTTTCGTGGCTTCCACTCGTTCTAGATGTGCGTTTACCACCATCTAAAGTTTCCAGCAGTTATTTATTTTAGCGAGGATTCTTCATGGCTACCTTGGAAATATGCTCACAAATATACCCCAGCCTCGATAATTGTGCAATTGTTTTCAACCATGAATTTGAGTGTAGAGATAAGTACGCTGGTTTTGTGAATTGATGGGCATATTTGAAACCATAAAAAATAACCGCAAAAGCAGGATTGCAATATTGACATGTCGTTAGCTCAGTTAGTGGTTCATTATATTTTCAAATCACGGCGCTCTGTAACAACGCAAAGCTTGAATTCGAGTATGAATGAAATAGATGAGAGAGTAACTAGAAGGATTCAGGTGCTAGCTGGCCATCCGCCAAAATTGTGAAAGTTGTTTACACGCTTCACACGGAACACTCCGCCCTGTTTTTTGCGTTATATCTTTCTACACTGCTCACAATCCGAAAACATGAGAAAAATCGGAAAGCAAGAAATTTTTGTCCGATCTGCGGGCTGATAAAGGGGTCAAGACTCCCTGTTCTGGCAGCGGTACCTTCCATCACGTTTTGCCGTTACGGGATGCCGGGGATCGTTGGGCACGAAAACGCTTTCGATCTTTTAAAGCGCAGCGCGCTAATGACATTTCGACATCGCGCTTTACGGCGACAGAGAGATGCCGATAAGGATCGCCCCGCTCGTGCAGCGCTTCCCTTTCCCGTGCAGGGCGGCGTACCGCCAGCGAACAAGCCTCTCGTTCCGGCGAGCAGCAAAGATGCGACGGAGGAAACCGCCAACACGCCAACGAACAGGCACTCGATACCAGACTAGAGCCAGATAGAAGGTGACGAACCCGACGCTCCCGAGGCCACCAACACATCCCGAACCACCAAGGTGTCAAGGTTAACAACGGGGCCGCCAATCGTATATTGCTGCCAACAACAGAACGTCGTGCGCAGAAAGCGCAACCTGAGCGCCCGCGGTTGGATGTCCCATTCATCTCACGCGTCGACGTCTGAGAGTAGCAGGTTGCCATGATGTTCACCAGTTGTTGCTTACAGCAACGTAGGTGCTGTGGAAGTGCATGCAATCTGCGACCTACTTCATTTCTCGTGACTGCATGTTGTATTTTTTGAGAAGCACTTGAGAGCGGAAATGGATGGAGAAGCCACTAGAAGTGTGCGTGGTGCAAATCGCGTCTGTCGTTCGTCGCTATGCATTGTTGCGTGGATAAACAGCACGACAAGTTGAGATCTCGCTAGCAGCCGCTTGTGGCTGGCGTTTACTGAGTAGTAACTATAACAGCGACCTTTTCATTATTAACATGAGCTGCGTATTTGCTTGAAGCCGAACAAACAAATGCAAATTGAAGACAGCTTGACGGTCTAGCAACTTTCTAAAACGGAGTAAGGGAGGTTAAACTATTTCAGAACTGCCCAGTCTCGTCTAAATTTTACCGCTGTGGCAATCAAACTTTAACAAAACGTCATGAAGGATTCAGCTTCGACTTTGAAGTCTATTAGCCAATGCGTTGTTATCATTACAACATCATCTTGATCCTCTGATCTTTACGGTTGAGAAAGGAATCCGTTCTGTTTGACTACACATCACAATATCGCTTGTTTCGTGGTGTTCCCATTACGTTGTTGCATGAGCCTGTGACTAGCGTTCCATGCGTCTCCTTCGTGCCATTATTTTTATTGGAGGTGGATCACAATTTGTCGGTTGAGATCAGGGCCGCAATTAGCTGCCATTTTCGGAGGAGGGGCAAAATGATTATAACTTGTTGTCATGCTTAACAACGAAACATGTGTTTGAAAATTTCGGGAGGGAAAATACCCGGTTGCCCCCTCTGGTTGCGGGCCTGGTTGAGATGGAGTTTGAACAGTCTGCGTTGTTGCTTGCACTTTTGGGTGTATGGCATGGAATTTGAGAGCATTTCGAACTTTCGCCACACTTGCCTTATGTTTGAGTTAACTTAGTGCCTCAGTCTCAGCTCGTTGCAGTTTGTTCAGGTACAGTACGTTATTCTTGGATCTATTTCAAAAGCTAAGCCTTCTCTACTGCGGCTTTTATTGAAGTGCAATCGACCAATCGTCAAAAAGGCAGAACACTGCGCCTTGTGGGAAAGTAGCAAATTTCACGGAATGCCGTCGCAAGCATTGTCACTTTTTCTATGCTTTAATTATGGTCGTTGTTAATAAAGTACACGGCGAAGTGATCAACACGATGCTCTTGTCTCATATTACCTGTTTGTCGCTTATCGTGTTCTTCCCCGCCCCGTTATGCGCCAGGCAACACTTACGCGGCCTATTCAAATTGCTTGTAATGGTAGTAAGTCGTTCCACGCTAGTTTGCGCGTGTAAACTGCGAACCAAAGGCCGCCACGCCGTATTGAATGCGAAGGCTCGACCTCTCGCGCTAACCCCCCACGTTATTCGTACAGTTTTTTGAAAAACAACTTTTGTACTTGCGACGCTGTATCAACAGCTTGTCGGTTTCGCAGAGTGGACTCATGTGGCGGTTCAGATTTTAAGAAAACTTTGCGACGTTGTCAGCATGGCTCCCACGCCGCGTTACGCTCTTTTCCACCTTCGACATTGCTGCGCCATCCGGGCTGCTGCGCCGTTGAGAAAATTGCTATCACTCGTGCAAATGACTCGGGAGGTCGATTGGTGTTGCTATTCACTAATGATAAAGAAAACCACTCACCTCGCGAACGACAAATATTTGGGCACCAAGCTTGCGCGATGACGGCCTATTGACATCCCTGCGTACTTCCTTTAAAGTCGAACAGTCTATGGTTTCAAAACATACACTCATTAGTGCCAGAATTTATGGATTTCTCTCCATCTTGAGCTTAGCAGTTGAATTTTGTGAGCCGTTTGTAAACACTTTGGTTTTCTCTGAAAATCTTTGCCTTTTTTCTTTTGGAAGCACTGTTGCAATTTGCGAGCAATAAGTGTTTTCCACTGAGTTGCCAACAGTTCGTCGCCGCAAGTGTGTCTCCGGTTTTGTCGCTGAAGTTTGAAATGACTTGCCGCACGATTGGCTCGCATGTTGTTTTGTCTTAGAGCAAGAGTAAATATAATAATGCTATGGAACGTGTTCGTATGCTGTCACTTGGGAATCTTTTTCTTTTGTGATAAATCATTTACTTGCAGCATGGCCTATGCTTTCAAGATTGAGTTGCGTGACATGTTTCATGTTCAGTTATGCAAAGCAGGTGACTGAAAGGAGCGCATTATAGGCGTGTCAAGCGTATCTCGGTCAGCAAATTATACCGAACTTTTGAGCATGTTTCGGAAAGACAAGAACTGGGGCCTTGCTTTGAACAGATCCAGGAAGTCGCACTCTTCTGGAAACTATAATGGCGTGCCACGCTGAGGCTTTGCGATTGTGATGTGAAGGTATGAGAAATTCATTTGTGAATGAAGTTTGTGAAAATGATATCTTCTATTCCAGTCGTTGCAGGTTGATGCGAAAAAGCAGGTGCTCTGTTGAAATCAACACGGTTCAGGCATGTTTCTTATGGTTGGCATGCCCTTTTAAACTTTGATATAAACTTGTTTTCTGCAAACAGATTCTGGCTGTAATCAAAACATTGTATTCGCTTTGACGACCTTGTTGTCCATTCGAGTTACCGCCGGTCGCCGTGTTGTCGGTTACGATCACACAATCAGCACGCTTCTGTGCCTTCATTGTGCGCTGTTACCGAATCTGTATTTGGTAACAAGGTTTTTCAACTCCCAGTCCTCTTGTTAGGAATTCTAGGAATATCAAATGTCGAACGCCCAGGCAAAGGGCACCGAGCTACCATTAACAAAACTGGCTGCACAAAAGCCTTTTCGTACGTTTTGCCGCCCGCTTTTATCTGAAGTCCAGCGAAACTCACGCTTGCCAGGCTGGCGGGTTTCAGTTCAGTGTGTGACGCTGTTGCGTTGATGACCAGTCATTTTTCATTTCCGTGAGTATTGTTCAAAATCAGGTGACTTTCCACTTCGCCAGATACTAACCATCGACTTTCGTTTTGGTTTTAAGCAGCAACTGCTAAAAAGCTGTCCGCCAGTCCAGTATGCACTGTTTGTCAGACAGGCTGTAACAGAACAACTGCACATCAACATCTACCTTTCGGGTGGTGTTCTCGCGAAGCACTTGAAGCGTTGCAACGTATTAAACAGTTTTACGGTAGTATTAGCGGCAGAAGTGCGTTATACGTCACACTTAGGAATGGGTTGCATTTCGAGCACAGGCTTGAACCGGGTCAATCCCCAATGACGCAAAATTGCGACAGTCTAATCTGTCAGTGTAATCTTCGATAAAGCATGCCTTGGAACCTGTAATCTCGCCCACGAAAGTAATCCGGCAATCACAGCCTTTTTGTTGGCAACTGTCCATGATGGTCTACTGCGTTTCTTATTGCATTTCGTCGAGGTTTCTGATTTGTTAAAAATTTGGGCGATGTCTCCCAAAATACAGAAGAACCGCCCACAACTTGTTTTCCAACATTTTCCTTTGTTCAACAGCACAGGGTCAAAACAAGGCTTCGTTCCATCTATAACTTTCTTTCCTTGCCCAGCATTAAAGCTTACGTCATGTGGAGCTCACGGTGCACCTGAAAAGAATTGGGAGATATTTCATCAAGTTCTCGCACTGCACTGCTCCAAGACCAGAGTTAAGTAACTGACCTAGGCAACATGCCATAGGTGTCGTGTTAAAAGAACGGCTTCCCATTCAGTCAAGCGACATTGACAGCTAAATCTATCGAATCCGACCGTGACCTCCACGCTGCTTCTTGCTTCTTTAGCCTTGTATCTTGTCTGATCCAACAAGGCGCAATTCAATTCCTTGTTTGGAAATTCCGTAGCATGTCTGCCAGAGGTGCACAAACCGTTTGTTTCAGTTGATCTTCCAAGAAAGCAATTTGAAAAAAACTGTGCAGTTGCCTTTTTTTTGACTTTTTCAGTTTTCACTCTGCTTTGTGCAGAGCTAGACCACTTTATTCACAAAATATTTCACAAGGCGGTACCCAATGCACAGGCGAAATTTGAACACTTAACAATAGAAGCACTATTCAAGCAACAGAAATTCCATGTCCACTACAAGTTATGAAAACGATTTTTTATGAGCCAAAAAAGTCTTGTTTCTTCGCAGTTTCCATCCAAACATTCAGAGGTGAGACATGGTTGCATGCTCTGAACAAACTTGAAAAGTTTCAGATAAAATCACGTATATCCGCACTACGCAGCGTGATGGACGCGTCCGCGTGTAATTGATGACGTTCATCAATCCAACACTGTTAGAGATATTGCGATGTTAGATATCTGTACACAGGACAATGCTCTCAACCCTTGTTGCTTGTATTTCTCAGTTGTTCTGTTTTGAACAAATGCATGTTTGGTGATTCTTGTTTCAGTAAAAGTGATCACGGAAACTATATAGGCGCTAATGGTAAGATTCTTGCATTTAAATATGGAACAAAATAGTTTTCAACCAACATCAAACGTTTAAGTTTGATCTTATGAGTGTTTCGAGAGTTTTTCTACGTTCATCAGGCAAACGATTTCTTCGTGTCGATTAACACAATTGTTCTTGAGCATTGCTTGCCAAGCTATTTGTACACCATTGCACATTTTACTTGATGAGGATTCCAACTGCACATAAAATCAGTTAAAGCCTGTCATGCAGCCTGACGCTAACTTTGAATTAGAATCGGCTGGTAAACGATAAATATGTTCTGCATTGCATTTTCGCGTTTGGTGGTTTCGCTTTTCGCGTTTGTAAATTGATACAGTTCACGTTTTCGCGAACGACCGAAACGTTTCGTTTCATAACGTTTTATTTCGGACGCTCACGCACGGCGCGACAAACGAAACGCCGGTCTTCTTCAGTATGTCGGTCAAACCTTCCGGTTCAGTTTGAAAAGTGCACAAAGATGCTGTGCGCATAAGTTTCTTTTCGAAATGCTGTTGTTTTCACCTGTCCAGCGTACCTCACTGGCACGCACACTTTTTTCTACAGGGTCAGCAAACTCACTGTTGTGTTCACAAGTAATACTTTGTATCGTATTCAGTGGCTGGGTGTGGGCGCGTCTGTGTGTACATGGTGGCCACTCGACCATTGCCGGGCGCTGAGTCGACGCAAAGACAAACCGGGTGATTTGTTGCTTTTAAACTTGCGAACTGAGCACTTGTTGACTTGTTCGCGGCCTGTGCAGTTTTGCCAGCTCACGCTCTTGCCTCTCGGCACCTGGAATGTTGCGGATAAGAGCCTTGTTGTAGTCTTAGTGTTGCGTCCACTTGATGTGGGAATGCTTCGCTCACACGTTCATCCACTTGTTTTTCTTGTTGCAGATAAGAAATCGGATCGGAGGCACAGTTCAGGTAACTGCAGTGCTTCATTATTTTATTCTGATGTGATTCTTCGAAAATCCGAGCGATTTGGATGCGAACATAAAAAATTACATGAAACATGATCGGTTGAATTTCGAAACCGCTTTTTGCAAGCCGAGCAAACTCGCACGATCAAAGGACTGCCGGTTAATTTCTGCCTTCTTTGGCTGTTTCAGCAACGCAACTCTCTTTTTGCAGCGAAGCCCATTTTTACTGAGCCTATCAAAATGAGAAAACAGAAGATTGTCAAAAGCTACGGCCACGACGTGAGACTCAAGTGCAAGGCGAAAGGAAAGCCAAGACCGAGAATCCAATGGTTAGTTTCTGATCACGTTTATAAAACCGCTCTCGAACTTGACTGAGGATCATCTCACGAAACGTGCCACTAAAAATTCCCTGGTTGCCACAAACTTTACAAGTTTAAACGTTACCGACCGCTACAAAACGCCAGTACCGTTTGCAAACCAGAATGTGGATAACGGACTCGAACGACCTTTTGTCTTCAGTAAGCTCACGCATATCTTGAAATAAATAGAAGTATTTTGTAAATCTTATGGTGAATGTCCTCTTTTAAGTCAATTGCAATTGCAATTGGGATGATTTCAAAATGAGTTTCTGTCCATGTGCAAAGAGCTGCTTACTCATCTTTTGCAAACAAAAGTTTTGCAAACAACACCGGCGTTTGGCGGCGAGGTTTTTGTTTGAAGCAGCCTCCTAAACTTTTCCGACCTCAACCACCCTGTGGTCAAATCGAGGCAGACCAGATTTTCTAATTTTGGCGAAAGTCTGGCTGGATGTACTATTTCAACACAGGTCTCCCCCCTTTTCGGAAAACTGCCGTTAAACTTAAAGGTTTTCACATAGGCCTGGGATATTTTCTCTAAAAGCCAGTGCAATTGGTTAAGAGCTTCCGTTTGAGAAAAAACGGATTACTGTGAAGCAAAGAAAAACGTTCTCACCGCGTGGGTTTCAACCATATTCAGAACAGGTCTTCGCCAACGTAGGTCCAGTTGTGCTGGGACCTCCCAGTTGAGGTTGACACCCCCCGAAACTGGAATCGAGTGAGTTTTTTTGGTCTTTCGCTGAATGTGGTAATCCTTTTCGTTGCTTTCCTTTCCAGCAAGCAAAACTTGGTGACGCTCCAGCTTGTGTGAGGGACGTTTGCTCCTCTGCAGTGAAATAATAATTTGAATGATGCGCAGGTTTAAGGATGGCAACCTCACCGCCATTGGGCAGGATCGAAACGGAAGTCGTCCTCAGTGGACCCTGGTTTTGCGTGAAGTCAACTCTCAGAGCAGCGGAAAATACACCTGTCGAGTGTGGAACGAAGCAGGAGAAATCACCTACGTTTACACGCTGAAAGTGATCGGTGAGTCTCCTTTTCAACGTCGAGATGTACCTGAGCTGGTCGATTGCAGAAATTTGTAATCTACGACTTATTGTGATTAGGGACTTTGTTGCGTTTTGTGGTAACTATTCAGCTGCATTTTACTGCGCTGCTGCAAAGAGTTGATCCGTGTATAGTCGACCTGCACAAACGCAGGTACTCCTCACTACTGGTCATGCGAGGGAGGAGTGCAGTTTTAAAAGAAAAATAGTTGTGAAGAACCGAACAATCAACTCGATGACGATCGACAAAATCACTGCCAGAGCAGGGAAAGTAGCGCTGCCGACGCTTGCCGCAAAGTTTTCATCCTGTCACCAAGGCTTATTTAACCTCAGAAGCGCGAAAGCATCTGCAACCACGCAACTGCCACGCTGTGATTTTGCATTAGCAGCAGATGTAGCCGAGCCGAGTGGAGCTTGATTTGCGAGCATCGTCCGCCATCTTTGACTGATCCCGCTCATATCTACGTTGCTCGAGGCTAGTATTCGTTATGCTACTTGCCACCCCCACTGAGAAGGCTCGATTGAGCATAAAAATGCTTCACAGGCTAACAGTGGTGCGGTTTTCGAAACTGGAAAAATCGCGCGAGTTCAATTTGAAGAAAAAGCAAAACTGTTTCAAGTTTTATTAGATGTTGAACGGGATTCTGCTTCAGAACTGCGTGCGTTGACTGAGCATTTTATTTTTATGTACACTGGCGTAAATTTCTCACTTATTGATATTGAGTTTCTTTTCATCGCATCGCCAAGAGTCATGTAGTGTGTTTCTATTGAAATGAATCACTATAAACACACTACATCACTGTCTTGGCGATTGCGATAAAAAGAAACTTAATATCAGTAAGTCAGAAACTTACGCTGTTGGACGCAAAGTGGGTGTTTACTTTATCTTTTTAAAAAATGACTTCATAGTTCTTCAGTAAATGTCTAATACCACGTACCACGAAAACACAGTTATGCAATCATTTCAAGTGAAACATACTCGCGATCTGATATGCGACTATGTCACTACTTATGTAGCTCTATTCTGAACTTAAAAAATGCAGTTCCGTCTTTTTCGCTGAATACTTCGAAGACTGCGACGAGACTGGGTGCGTGTTCGTCTTTTGCGATAGTGTTATTTAAAAACGATACACTCTTTGTGATGCCAAGCGAAGACTTGGGATTTGTTTTGATATAATTTGCTTCAGCGTGTTTGTTACGCAGAACAGACTATTAAAACAAAAGTTTGCGAATGGTCTCTTGAAAACCAGGGTCAAAAGAATATCCTCGCATTGCCGATGGCAAATCGAGCCCATGAAACAACCTTCCAATAGTTTGAAGATATTTGGCTCTTGATTAGTGTGTGTTTCATCCACGAAGATTCGTGAATTATTGTTTTTCTTGGTTTTCGCCTGCTCGTTCGAAGCCTGACGAAATCCAAATGATTGAATTTCGATGCTTCGGTGAGCACTGCATGACATCACAGAGAGAGTTGGGGTCTTGACGTAACGAAGCGATTGTTGTGTTTTTCCTGACCAATCAGCCTGGTTCGAACACCTAGTGTTTCACTTTCTCCACTGCCGTCGTGTCTGGAATTAAGTGGTCACTTGCAATGGTCACTGGTTTCGCGTCCTTTTTGTTGTCATTGTACGTCATGCGCAATACTCCAAGCTTGTTCATTAGTTGGAAGTCCCTGCATACCAACGGCGCTAGCAACCCGTAGCTTTGAGTGGCGTGCAGTGACATCTGTTATTTCTGTTTTTCGAGTCCGGATCACCGAGCAGTTGAGTCACTGTTGTTGTAAGTGCTTTCGGTTTTCACCGTCGGCTGGCATCGCCAGAGCTTCTATATGGCACTTTGCTGGAACAAGGCCTTATTTAAAAAACATTTGTATGTCCGAAAGGTCGACCAAGACATGCCATTCCACCCATTGGAGTAAGAGCGGATTGCGCAAATGACAGGCTTCTCAGCCTTTTGCTGAGATGTCCATCCTTGTTGAGTGGCGTTTCAACAACGGAGTATCCGTTCAAAGGAAAGCAAACGCATGGCTCATAATTTACGGCGAGTTAGAATAGCAACAGGCGCCGAACGGTCGTCTAGCCGTAAATTTTCCAAGTAGTCTCACCTACTGGGATGGTGGGTCAACCACTCTGCCCAAAGACCATTCTTCGTTTATTTAAAAAGTGCATTACACTCTTATGTCTCGAAGAAAAAACAGCAGGCAGTGAATGACGTACTTCGCTTCAGCAACTTTATTACGTCAACAACACCTCCGTTGCCGTCCGCCTGGGCGTGACCTTAATTGCTCAGAACCGTTTTAAAATTCCAGGCCGTTTTCCCGCTGTTGTCATGCGCTTAGCGACACTGAAATTGTTGCCCGTTGAACGGATGGCACAACATCGTTGAAACCTAAATCTGCCAGTTCGTTTTCAATTCAAGGGAACCGCGTTTCGACCACCGCGTACTTCTGTTTTAATCAAATTAGGTTTCGCCGCCAGCCACACGAAGTTTTTATTTTTCAGCTCGCGACTGCACAGCATCGATGCTGCTATTTCGATAACGTGGACGCGCAAAGCAAATAGAAGTTATTTGCCGCGGAAAAAGCCACTCGATGTGACGCGTTTTGCTCGATTCGAGCGTTATCTGCGGCAAAGCAAAAGTAGCGGAGAAAAAATTTTGCTAAGTTTTTTTTACGCTTCTTGCGCTCTCTTGCAGTGACACTACAAAGTGTGTTAAAATTTGTTTCAGATCTTGGAAAAAAACTCGATGCATTTTATGGGAATGGTCAGATACGGGTACCTTGTAGACAAACAATTATTTAACTTCTAGCAAGGACCAAGCACATACATCGAAATTTTTTTGGTTGTTTGCATTTCTGAAAAATAACGCGTTGCGAAACCTCAAAGCAGTAGCTGATTTTGTAAGTGAAGGTTAAAGCTTGTTTCACATTTAACACTGAACTAAAGAGCAATCTATGTAATGAAGCTTGTTGATCAGTGCTGGGTTTTCAAGAAAAAACAGATCAACAAAATTGGTTTCGGTACAACATGAAATTTTGTGCTCTCGTCAGAGAAAAAATCTCAACATTAAAGCAGTTTCTGACTCACGAGCGATCAGAGATCTGAGCCGCTCGAGACCAGCGATTGTTGTTCATCTTGCGCGGATTAATGTTTAACTTCGAACGTTATAATTAAAACAACGTACGTAAGCGCGAGGCGAGTGCGGTCGGCTTTGGAGTGGTCAGCTTCGCTGCGCGGCGAGTGGCAACAATTACTTTGGGTCGCGATCGAGCTGCGAAACGTCAAAGCAAATGGAAACAAACAAACTTCGCAAAAAGTGGTCATCTCGATGGAATGTTGACAAAACGGTTCTTGTGATACTCAGTGCGTTTAGTTGAAACTGTAACCTCTCGTGTTTGTTCGCTGAAGAAAGGCCTGTGGCCGCCTTTTGCTGAAATGGCCGCTGGCCTCAAGTTCCCGCTCTGGAACAGGTTGCGGTCGCGGTGCTTTGCTGTTGTAATAGTGAGAGAAAATGATGCCGCAGCGATTTCTGCATCAAGCTTGATATCAGCATTTTCTGATTAAGTACCGAATAAAGTATTGTCGTTGTCAGTGCCTTGCGGCATCGTCGGGACACTTACGACGAGTGACAGTTTCATCGCAACCTACAGGCCACACTTCTTGCGTTACAGATTATGTGACTGACAATGCAATTTACCGAACGCGTCCAAATTAAAACTTTGCGGCGGCTGTCGATGTTGACAAAAAGCCAAAACAAACAAACGCTTTTTGCTTTGAATTAGATTTTCCTTGAATAAGCCGATAACCACGGTGCTTGTGAACATTTTTATGTATTTAGAAGTGAGAGAGTGCTTGCTAATTGCATTGCGTGAAATGAAAATATTTGTTGACGAAGATGTTGAGCTTATTCTGTAGATACAATTGCTTTCGCGTTCGTTCCGAACGGAACGGTGAGCTTAGCGGTTCTGCAGCTGTGCACTGCAGCAAGCGGCCTATCACGTGTTCAGCCGCTGTGTTTTTTGCATCGCGCTGCAATATAACTACTGCAAGCAAACGAAAACTGCATATTGGAACAACCGGCCCTTAAAGCACTAGTGCACTTTTTTCCAGGTCATATTCGTGAACGCCCAATGCTGCTGACTCATCATCCAGTCAACACAACGGTGGGAACAGGAGAAAGGACTTCAATTCAATGCCGTGTTCGAAGCCAGGTTCCCCCCACCATCAAATGGATCAAACGCCTCGACGAGAAAAGTGCTCAGGCCGCCCTCAAGCGGTGGCCCAACAACACGGTTCTGAAGATTGACGGCCTTTTGTATCTGATTCTTCCTGAACAAGAGGTGAGTTATTCGAGCATTGATGAATTTCAATAAGTAGCTATAGTTTTCTTGTAGACCAGGCGCGCAACCAGGCGGGGGGCATTTGGCGCATTTGCCCCCCCGAAATTTTCAAAACATTGCATAGCAATTTTGACATTTGCAGAACCTTTCAAATAATAAAGTTGAAATTTTGTATGCTAATCATTTTTTAAAAACGTTTTACTTAAATTTTTCTTTGTCTTACTAGTTAATTATCTCCTTACAAGATTTATCTTGAGACAGGCCATCTGATCGAAAATATCGTAAATGACTGGTATTTAACCACAAATATACTGAAATTGGAGATCCTTTAAAATGTTGGTAGCCTATTTCTTAGGTATTTTTTATCCTTATTTTCGTGTACCACTCTGAAAATTGTCAGAAATGCAGTGTGTGGGGCTCAAAACAGCTCTCGCACCAGCACATTTTATTCCCATCAAGGGCTCTGTTCTTGCTGCATTCCTTTCAAGAGTATTTCAGTTGGCAGGCGAAGTCTCGTGTCTACAATTAAAACAACAGCAACCCTGATAAAATATATCCTGACAATAGTCTCTTGTATCTGACAGCTTCACCACTCGCAATATCGTCTGCAGAAATTATCTCACAGCAAATACATTCAACTGAAGTTTCAAAATCTTGATAAACGATTTGATGAAATTGCTAAAACAAGACTGAAAGTTAGACAGGCTTACTAGTAGCCTATACATCAGCCACATTAAAGCCATGACTGCAGTAGTTGAATACGGAACCAGGTGTTTGTATCAGGCTACTGATTTTTACTCTGTCCTAATCGTTCGATCTGCATCATGATTAAAATCAGGTCCGTAACCAGCTTGGGACACCAGAGGGGCGAAGAGTTTTCTGGAAGGGACCCAAATTTTTAAACTACTGTATGTCCAACAGTTTCAAACTATGTCCAACACATTTTTCCGACGGGGCGAAAAAATTTTTAGTGCGGGCTTCGCACCTCTAGTTGTGGGCCTGATTAAAACTAATAAGTTCTCATTTTCGGAAATGTTGCGAAAAGAACACATGCGTGACCGCTTGCGAAAAAGTTGTACCACGGGTTGAATAAGCACGATGGCGTCATCGAATGAAAGTTCGTGAAAATTGCCCCCCCCCCGAAATGAAGAGCTGGTTGCGCCCCTGTTGTAGACTTAATCAATATAAGAATCACGCATGGCAATCGAAGTAATGAAAAAAATTGTTTGCTGAGCCCACTACACAGAAAAATGTTTGTAGCTTCTCCCTTCACTGCTAAAGGTTCCAGGTCGGAAACTAAAAAAGTCACCAACGAAATAAACACAGCCTTTGATTTTTGTTTTTTGCAGAGATGTTGTAAGTTCATGTAGTGACAAATCATTCGTGCCTTAACTTACGTGAAAACTTTATTTTTAAGACGATGGAGTTACCGGACGGTTCTTATCTCAGCAAGTTGGTTATCAGTCGAGCAAGAGAAGTGGACACTGGGAAGTATATTTGTTTCGGGGCGAATACCATGGGATACAACTATCGATCTGCTTTTATTACTGTGCTGCCTAGTAAGTGCTAGTTTCTATTTCTATAGGGGTACTGTCTTTTGAAAGTATCGACTGAATCTATGCTTTCAATCGGTTTAGTTCTAGAAACATTGCTTTTAGAAACTTTTTTATCCACCACAGCCTTACAGTTTCCATATTTCTACCTGGGAACGTGCCCATTGCTTGATTTAAGATCCACTTAAATTCAGTTTTGCGTATGTGTCATCAAAAAATTTTTATTCACACGTATGATTGCAAGGCTTGTCGATTCGTTTAGTTGTTTAAGCGTTTTTTATGCATTTTATTGCTTGGTCATCTCAGTAGCTAACAAATGCTGTGTAATTAAAAACCCTTGTGGTGTGACTCTTTGAAAGGGACACTCATCTCCTTTCACTTTCCAGCTGAAAAAACATAAAGTTGGCCTGTTGCATGTGCCGCCACGAGTAGTAGCAAATAATTAATGCTTTCTGCAAAACATTCATCTACACATGGATGACGTTTTAAGGAAAGCAAACACTAAAATGAATGACAAACGAAAATCTGCCGATATTTTTGTTCCATATACGAAAGTAGGACAACAGATTTTCTGCTTCTGCTGAAACGGCATTTCTGATCAATGGCGACGTCACTCCGCGACCTCGCAACTTTCCCACTGGGTCCTGATAAAGATTTTAAATAAACGGTAGTTTTATAAATTTTACAAATTTAATGCTTCTTAGATGTCAAAGAAAACATTTTTTATAAATCTGCGAAGAGATCAAGGCCCCGCAATCATGGCGAGCATCCAAGTTTGTTTGTTTATGTTTTCAAAACCGAGGGGTCATGACTCCTGGATGTTCTTTGAATTTGAACGATTCATCTACACGACATAAGTTTTTGCTACTGATAATTTAGGTTTTTTGGGATAAAACAAACATTTCCGATTTTAAACCAAAGTGCACAAAATCTTAACGAAACATGGTTTAAAAAGTTATTGCAGGAATTGGACCTACTACAGACATGTAGGTCTATTATTTATCGTTAGAATTTTCTGTACTATTCAAGTATATTTTTTATACAAATAAAAGATCAAAGGCCTTGCACCCCATAATAATTAGACAAGCACCAATTATGCATTTTGATGTGTAATTAGTGGAAAAAGATGCTAAACACCTGATAATCGCTTTAGTGCAGTGGTTCTCAACCTTTTTTGGCCCATGGACCAGCTTTTAACAAAAACTATCCGATGGATCACTTTGTTATGCTGACGAAAACTGCAAACACAAGAAACTAAAAATGGTCCTACGTAGTTTGTTGTATAGTAAAGGTTACAATTTTCAGGAACATTTTATCAAGAATTTATGAAACTCTCTGTGGACCAACAGAAATTCCAGGTGGACCACCAGTGGTTCATCTGGACCACGTTGAGAACCAATGCTTTAGTGTGTTGAGTCACACAATGGTGTCGAATTTGTTCTTAACAAAGGAAACTACGAGATCTGTTGCTGAGGGCAGGCTCTCAGACCTACCATTTCTGCTCATCGTTTGTGCCAGCCTTCGTAAAATAATAATCAGTTAACGTCTGGAGTCTACAAATTTGGTTTGCCTTTGATTCAGCAGTAATAAAAACTTTGTTGATCTAGTAAAATCATTGGTTATTTAAACTTCATTGTAAGAATTATTTATTGTTTTAGCTAAACGGAAGCTTTTAGTTCTGAATTAATTGCAGGCACCCACCGCTCCATTCAAGAACCGAAACCGAAACCTCGAACCGAAACCTCTTCTTTGTCACTCCCACTCTCAATTGGGATTCCATCGGGTGTCGCTGTTGTCCTTGTCTGTTTCATCATTATGTAAGTTCTCTTTGAAAGTCATGGACGGGGATTTGTAGCCAACTAAAAAGATGCAGTTTAAGTGCTAATTTATAAATGTATAATAAATTATTTTTTGTTTCAAATGACTCAAACTGGAAATTAGTTTGCAATTGCACAACACCAAATTTATTTTCTATTGACTGCTAAGTGTAAATCAAATCTACGTTGCATGCTTTTTCGAAAAGGTTTAATTATCGCCTTGTCTTAATCCAAATTTTACTGAAAAGCTCACAAGAAGTTTGTTGCTTTTGTGCTAAATAGGAAGATCTGACACTTCAGTTTTTAGCTGTGGATTTCAAGGGCTTCGCTAAAGGCATCTGGTTTCGTAGTTTATTCATAGTTTTGCTGCGGACGATTTAAACCAGTGCTTCGAAAAGAAATATTAAATGACAGAAAAGCAATGCGAAGTTGCTTAAATATCTAGGTTTTTAAGCAAATGCTTTGGGATTTTGGGGCCTGTTGAAGTGTTGAGTTTGACTACATGATATTAAACGGCCTCTATACCTTGTGCAAGTATACGTCCAGTCTTAGCTGTGCACGCCCATGTGCTTGAGATGCGTCAATAGAATGTCAGCTTCTCAAAACAGATTAATGATTGAAAGGATGCGCCGCACTTGCTGGTGCCACAACGTAAGTGGCTTTCATGATTAACGACATGTTTGCAGAAAACCACCCTTCGCACGCTGTTCCAGTTTTGCGTGACAGCAAAAAAGTAGTGCTCTTGAAATCGAGGTGGTTGTTGTTTGGTCCAAAAATACCCCACCCCGCGGAAGTTATGCTTTTTGTAGCTAGGGTACGGCAACAGTGGCTAAAAAGGTAATATACTGTACCTCAAAACGTTCCAACGATTATTGCCACTTTTTCATTTTTAACTGTCTGTCCGTTTTTCAGGTATTGCTTTTGTGCACGCGACCGTTTGGGGATGCTAAAAGCCGCAGTGAAAAAAGAAGAAACTGCCGAAGCCAAAAAAACTTCTGAAACTCGCAGATTTGTCGATGGTGTGTGCGAGTTGCCCACGTCATTCGCTGATGACGAAAACATGGACCCTAATTCGCAAGCTGAATATAGAAGTGTAAATGTAACGTCAGACGGTGGTGGAAGCGATATGGACACTTCAAACATTTACACGTACCCGTTCGTTGCTTCTACGTCATCAGTTGCGTCAACCAATCACCCACTGCTTTCTATAAAAACACCTTTTAACGCTGACGTCACTGTCACCAGTCCCATTGACCCCGAACACTCTTCTGGATTTTCCGTGGGTTTTGGTGTTCCGCCCCCACCACCCCCTTCCCAGCATAGTAGATCACCATCTTCAGATGCCACAAGCAGTTCTCGACGTCACCGGCATCGACGTCACAGTTGCTCTCGCGAAAGTCGCTGCTACCATCATCACCATCATCACGCACATCGCCACGGCTTTGCGTATCGGCATCACCACCGGCAAGACATCATCTTGCCACGTCACCCACCGGAGTATTCTGAAGATCCTACCTGCTGAAAAATGTTTGGAGAGAGATCGCCTGCTGCGAGCAGGTTCCAAGTCCGCTGATGCTTCACATTAAAAAACAATCCAACGCTGGATTGAAACGCGCTGCGCCGCGCATGGGAGGAGAGGCGCAGGGGTAGTGTCTCAACCGACAGAAAGAAATCCTTTCCAGACATTCCAATATTGACATTTTTATTTTGTTACCGCTGCTGTTCTTGCCCGTTTTGTTTTAAATATTCCCACATGTTCCCTCACTTGTCATTACAATTATTTCGCTGTGGAAAGTGCGCTAACGTGAGCCTAAACATCAAAACCTGTATTTATGATACATACAGTAGCTCCGATTCAGCGTATTTTCTGTTTTTCTAGCTAGCTTTTTAACAGGTTATACGTTAAATTCTACCTTTCTTCTTTTTATCAGTTCAGTGTTTCAACACTAAGCATGCATGAAAGCAAAACACCAATAAAAGTTCGCTGCTTTGTTGACCATTTCACGCGACCACAAGCAGCTGCTGCTCGTTGAGCCCTTTACGTCAGAGTCACTCTAAAGACGGTATCTTGTCTCGAAGTGTCAACCCGCAGAAAGTGCTTCTGTTTCAGCATCGCTTGCTCATCGCACCAACTCACTTCATTTAGCTGTGTTTTTGCCGTAAGTTTTCTGTTTTGTTAAATTTACAAACTCGTTAAAGAACGTGCTTTCGCAGATACCCACCAGCATATCACAGTTTTTTATAGACTTACGTTTATACTGGTATATCAAAAACCCACGTAAATAGTGTTTCAACGGTTCACACATAAGGTAGCGTCGAAAAAACAGGACTAACACGCACCATTTAAAAAAAGATAAAAATCCAAGTTCCTTTCATCAGCTTTAAACAACTTCAGTCAGCTGCTTTTCTGCTAACGTGCCACAAAGAATGCTCTTCGATTTTTGCGAAAAAGGTGTTTTTCATCATTCCACGTTTTTTCAAGATAACTCGTTTTTCACGTCGATTTTTTATATTTTGAAGTTGAAACACTCAACTCGTCAGGCAGAACAACTGAAGCCTGTTGAGGTTTTCAATAGAAAAGCAGTTTTATGCTTGGGTTTCTGTAAATAAAATTTATTGGATGTTGTCCGCCTAATGTCACGAACTTTGATGCGCTGACAATGTGGCGAATTACTGTTTTATTTTTTGTGTTGTTTACTATGGTTCGGAGCGTTATTTTTTGACAAAGCAGAAAGAAATAAAATCGTCTAAACCACAAGTAGAAATTGTTATGAATCTAGAGACCAAAATTAGCAAACTCTTTGTATTTCACGCCCGAAGTCAATTTTCCAGAAAAGTTTACGAAATAAATTTCAATTTAAAACACTTCAAAACGGTGATCCCCGAATCCCGGACCGCGAATCAATGGTCACCGGGCCACGCAATTACAAAATGTATACTGGTGGTGACACCACTCGCTTTCTCGGCATGTGATTCAAATCTATTTGAATAAGGACTGAGGATGCGTAATTTTAAGTGAAATCGATTTCCTGTTAAAATTTGCTAATCGATTGCTTGCTTACACCCATCGTGGAAAGTACATCTTTGCAATCTAATCTTTCTTTTGAAGTACAGTAGAATTCGCCTGTAACGATTTCGGTTATTACGACAGTTCGCCTCTACAACGACGCTTTTTCTTCGGTCCCGGCAGAATCCCTATCATTTATGTGCATTAGAGTTGAGCTATAGCGACTTCGGCTATGTCCAAGGGTGTAGTGAGGCGGGAACGCGTGGGAACGGCGTTCCCACGCCTTTTTCACGTTTTGCTTCAAAATGTCTTTGAAGCTGTTTTAAAATGGCTAGCTTTTGGAAGCGTTCCCACATATTTTTTGTTAGCATTACACCCCTAGCTACATCGTCATTTCGCCCAATGAGGACGCTTTTTCTCTGGTCCCTTGAAGTGACGTTATAGGGCAATTCTACTGTATTTCAAAAACACACTTTTTTCTTGTAAAACATTTGCGATCACCATCGCCGAAACGTCCCGTCGCCCAAACGGCATCGCCGAACTGTCCAGACCCATAGTTCAGAATATTGAGAAGTCCAAAGCATCATTTGTTGAGGTTGTATCGTGTCTTGTCACTGTGAAGGCAAGGATTCAAGTGAGTCAATCAGATGTACACATCAAGCCAATTTAAATCAGCACTAAGAAAACTCAGAGACTGAGAGAAAGCGAGGATCGTGACCGCGTATTGTTCATGTCAGATGTATGTGCATTGTATAAGTCTTGTGTTGCACATCTGGCTGAATGCTTTATCTGCTGAATTTAAATGCTCTCACTAGATTCCTCCGTTTGCAAACAACTGAATGGGAAAATGTTGAACCATCTGAGTAGTATCTGCTTGATAGAAACGTTTCTGTTGATGAAGCTAAACTGTTTGACCAATACCAAAACTTGTTTGAGTTCGCGCAAAAAGATCATCAGCCAAATGCAACTTATTGTAAAATGATGAAAGATGGGCAAAATATTTTGCAACTTGCAATATCATTGAATGCTTCAGCGAACTGATAAAAATTGCAGTTTTACTTCAGAATCATGGTTCATTACGCTAACGTGGAACGTTTTTTCCTTGATGCAGCCACAAACCCAAAAGAAAGAGAAATCTTTCTAACTGAATCAGTTTCTAGTCTAAAGCTGGTGTGCAATTTAAAACATCTCTCATGCAATTAGTTTCATAATATTGTTAAAGGCAATTTTACATAAAAAATTTAAGGAAACTGCAGAATATTCACAAGCTAAATAGGACAAGTAAATACGGATTTTGTTTTGTGTGTTTTGACTGAAACATCGTCCACACTGCACGTCTTACTTCAACGCTTGAATCTTATCAATAGGCCCAATTGTTATTCGACTTTTAAATGTAGATAATACACTCAAGTAAGTGACAGTCCTAAGTTGTCCTCCCTTTTTGCGATGAAAATGTGACAGCCTTATCGAGCTTATTAATAAATAAACGTGGACAGAAGGGGATTGTCATCTTAACAAGTGTAGAGCTTATCCAAGTGGTTCTAAAAGAAGTAAAAAAGCAAAAGAGGCAAAAATGAGAGAGGAATAAGTTGCAGCCAAGTCAAGAAACATTGAAGTCACTATTTCACAGTGGCATTGAAGTCCAGCGGATACATATCTGCGGAACCTGTAAGAGGACAGAAAATCGAAGAACATGTTGTGGCAGACTTAGATCTACCAGCAATGAAAATACTGTAGACCTAGTTTAACCAGCAGTGCAATAGCAGAAGAACGTCAACATGTATAATCGAAAAACACGATAGGAGATGGCTGACACCATCACTGGAGGCAACGATTTCGGTCTCTGGGCCCTCTGACCAGCCAATATACCGGAAAAAATGCGGGAATACTGATCGAAAAATGAAGCAGGTTCTTTTTGGCATCGTGATGAAATGTCATTTTTAAAACATGATGTTCCACAACGCAGAAAAGACAGAAACTTGTCACGGAAATGTACCACAAGTCTTATTCGTCGCCAGAACCACAATGGCGAAGTAGTTTACAGAAACTGGCTTTGTTTTTCTCCTTCACAAACTTGTGTCAAATGTTTCACTGTGTAGGCCAGTGTTTTCCAACTGGGTTCCGCGGTACCCTAGGGTTCCGCGAGTGGCTGCCAAGGGTTCCGCAGAAAAGTTTTTGATGATTTCATGACAAAATATAGATGCGACATTTCTACCCATCTGGATTATTGCAGAAAGTAGGATACACACTTCAATCATTGCATGGGGTTCTGCAGGGCCGGACTTAAGCCGATGCAGCTGCATTGGGCCCCGCCATGGTGTTGGGGAAGGCCGCTCAGTTTTTGCAGATACTCTTTGAGCTCGAGAACTCAGTAGCCACGGTTTGTAAATCTCATTGTTGGTAAACAATTGTCTCGTTTGAAACTAACGGTGAATTTCCTCTACCGAACATTCGCGCTTCATTCTCGTGGGCGTTATATCCGCGCTCCACCATATCCCACTCTTTATAGATGGAGCTTGGCTGTTACTAGTGCCAGTTAAGACTGTAGTAAACCTACAGCTATTGCAAACAAAGTAGCTTATGTAGTGATTCAACTCGCAATGAGCAGTAGGTCAAGACGATCGAGTGTCTGTCGTATTAACTTCGGCGGCAGTTTTTCCAACGTAACGTTGTTCAGTTCTCGAAAAATCCTTCCATTTTGGAAAGTTTTTGGTTGGCTGCGGAAGAGTTGTAAGTCGGGCCGGACTTTTCGGGTCGAGACGGGTTCGGGATTAAGTTTGTCAAAATGTTTCGGGCTGATATTGTGTCTGCATACAAAATTTTTTTTGCAGCGACGGACACTTTTGTTGCCAGTTACTGTTGAAGCAATCGAGTTGATTAAATCTTGACCAAAAATGATTAATTGTGAATTATTTAGTCATTGTTACTTTGTTACGCTACCGATGCCTCGCAGTTGCGCACATCTTGACTTGCTCGGTGCAATTGGCTTGGCTTTCGGGCCTAAATCGGGCTTTAAACATAAATGTCAGGTTAGGGCTTGTGATTTCGGGTTCAGGCTTCAGTTTTAGGCCCGCTTACAACTCTGGATTGCCGGTCGTCTGCATTTTGACAAAGGCTTGCAGTTCTGTTTCATGGCAGAATTTACCATAGATTGCGTATTTTAACATTTTGTCAAAATATAATGAACTCTACGACATTGAAGCAAATGACAAAAGATGAGACTGAACCAGTGGAAGCCAAAAATCTCATGCAAACCAGCGCAAAATTTTGTGAAGTGTTCGCACTTAAAATTCGTTCTTCTTTGTCCACAAAATTGTTCCGCGTTATTTGTCAGTCGTGCACGTATTTTTATCATTTGTCATTTGTCGCCTAACCAGTTTTTATTGTTTTGCCTATTTGCGAGCGTGAGTAGGGAGAAAAACCACGTACTTCGAAGTCCAGGTTTATGAGCGTGAAGGACACTTAAAAGCTGCCCTGCAGCTTAACGAGGCAAGGTAAAAATTGTGAATTTCATCCAGCACACTTGTTCCAGTTTATCATAGTATTGGGCGGCTATAGGCTTCCATTTCATCAATCAACTATGCGCATTATATATTGCGTTTAAATAAGCATTTTGCATCTGTGACGTGGTACCTGTAGTTCTAAAATTTTTGTACATTACGTTTTCTAATTCATAAAGAACGGTGTGCATTCCAAGTCCAAGCACTTAAGAATAACTATAAATTGGATTGGTTCCTCTCTTGTGAAACCTGGTTCGTTTCATGTATTGCGTCATAAAGCAGATAGCTGATTGTGCGTCCAAACGTTACCAAGAACGCGTCTGCGCTTGTGGTTACCAAAATGAAAAAGGTAATCAGTTCATATTAGCAGTTTTCAGCGAAGTAAACGCTTTGTAGGTTCCATTCGCTTGCTAGTTCGGTTTGATTGACGTAACTTTGCACTTGCCCTCTCCGCTCGGATCTCCATTTTGCACAATTTTCGGCTCAGTTACGAGTGGTACTGGTATAGCGGTACACTGTCTAATGTTCACCACAGCTGCGTTCTGTTTATGGCCGTCTTTTTGATATTCATATAATTAATCTGCTAAATAAAACATCTTCATAAAGAAGTCGTACCACGGTTGACTGTTTGTATTTTTTCGCAAAATAACGAAAAAACAGTAGGGCCGGCGAAATAACCGCAAGGTGAATAAGTGAGTTAATTTGCAAAAAAAGGTCAAGAAAAGGAATAAAACGAAAGAAATTTAAAGCAATATTTTTAACACAACTGCCCGTTTCGTAACTCGTAGTGTTAACTCGGTCTCTTACTTCATATAACAATCGTCCCTGAAAAGTGTCAGACCATTTCAAATTTTATGAAAAACAAATAAAAGTGATCCATTAAGTTGGAAATGGACACAAAGCAAGAAACTCTTTACAGAGAATTGTTCGTATTGTGCTTGCAGTATTACAACTACAATCTATGGGAATGACACAGCTAGGTCTACTTTATTGTTGAAAAAAGCTAGAGGCTCAAAGTTGTGATACTGCGAGTGAAATGCGATCTGTTAGTACATTCTTCCTCCATGGTTCTTGCTACTTACTATTTTGCTGCAATTATTTTTCTTCATCTTTCCTGCTGCGCCCGAGTATTAGTTGCGCACAGTTGGTGGATATTTTTCTTTCGCTGATTACTTTGCACTTTGCGTCGTGATTAGTCCAGCTTGATTGATTGTTGTCTTGTTTGGTTCAGTATCTACTGTTCTATTTACATGCTGGACGCCTTTCCATCCAGGTAACACTCTGTTTAGATATGTTTTGTTAAACATGATGTCGCACTTTCAAATAAGAACTAAAAGTTTAGGAACGATCTAACGAGCTCGATGTCTGGCGTCAGTGATCACTGTAACTTGATGGGAAGTATCCAATCTGCCATGTTCGGGCCCGACGGTCAGACTTTATACATTTTCTGACAATCTGGAAAAAATAATTTGGCAAAATTACTCAGCATAGAGAAAACTAAATATATGTTCTTTCTAAATAATACATTTCCACATGGAATAGGATATGAATTGTCTGGGTGCTAAGGTCACCCAGAGAGCTCTGTCGCTCCAATGCTCTGCCTTGTTGCGTTGCAAGCTATCTGCTATTGTTGACAATATGAAAAAACGTCGTTTGCCTAAATTTACTCAAAAAATGAAAAACAAAACATAACTCAATTAAAATTTTTCTGCTTTGAAAGGGCGTGTTTCTTATCCAGGAGGTGAATGTGGTTCAGAATACAGGGTCATTCGAGGAGCTCCGATGCTCGTATACTCTTATGACCCTCTTTACTCGTCCAGCAAAAACGCACTGAAATTTTCCTGCAGTAATATTTCTACTACGAATAATTTTCTGACGTAACTTTAACCTCGAAAATATGTGGCTACTTTCTGATGTAAAAAATAAAAACAAAAATGTAAGTGAGAGACTGATGAGGATGAAGATTCGCGAAAGTTGTAACTCATTATTTTAAGCGGACAAACCACTGTGCTTGCGAATCCACCATCGCAGAGCAATTAACGCTGTAATCGCTGAGAAGCGTTTGGAAAGTGTTATTTCTTTTAAGTCAGCAACACCTGTTGTTGGGCCAGCATTATCTTATGGTGTAGACTAGCAGTCCCAGAATTTCAACACGTACTTAACAACATCTTCACCTACACTGACATCTCACAAATTCCGTGCATGAGCAGATCTGCAGCCTCTTATTCCCTACAGAAATTGCTTAAGGAATGGAAGATGGTTAACGCAAACACAAATCAAGCAAATTTATCAGCAGTCAATTATCCAACACGGTTTCTGAAATAATACAACAAAACAAAACTAAGAGTTCCACAAACGAAGAAAAGCTGAACAAACAGATTATACTATCGATTAGCCGAACGTGCGAAAAACAGTGAGCAATTACTCAAGGATTCAAGTATTATTCCTTTTCATACGCACTTTTCTTGTGGGAAGGTTTTGGGGCCAGCAGCCCTACAAGAACTCGAAATGTCTCACGGTAAGAGGCGAATTTTGATTTTCGGGGCCCTTGGCTATTTTAAATTGGGGGCCCTTCAGGAAGGCAGAGGTGGGCGTAGTCACATTTTCAGACTACCACTCCACTCCTGTTCCAAAATTTTTGGATCCGGATTCGGCTTCGGGTCCGAAAAATTTTCAAATTTGAGAACCCGACTCCTGTTCAGACTCCGGCTACCATCGATGCAACCGAAATTCAGCAGTGTTTTTACCTAAGAAATGCCATATATGAAAATCATACAGACTCCTGCTGCTGAAAATGAAAAGTAACTCCAGCTCCGAGTCCAGTTTTTCACAATTTTTTGACTCCGGCGCTGGGTCCTGACGAATTCGACTCCAGCACTCCGGATCCGTAGCCACCTCTGGTGCAGAACCGTCTGGCAAACTAAAAGGCTGGGTTATTGGTTTCGTCTTCGCAATAACATCTCGTAGTGCATCTGCTTTGGCAGTGGCTTTCTTTCGCTTGCTAGAACCACTCTCATATGTAGGCTACGCATCGACATTCTGAAGTTAATACAAGTAAGCCTAATGAAGATCCACCGTTATCCTGGTTACTTTGAAATAAAAAATAAAAAAAACTTACACGTGAAGCTCACTTTGCTAACTAAACTAATAAACTCAAGCTGCAAATTGGCTTTACTAATACATCTAGATATGTGTCCAGTTCAACGGTAGTTGAAACAGTTTTCTACGCATTGAGCTGTAGAAGGAATGGAACAAGATTGCTACAAAACAATTGAAGTCAAAGAATATCCCAGCTTAACAACACGCGCGGTATTACAAACAATTAGCATTTTGCTCCATTGAATATCTGCAGCCTTGGCTCCAGTGCATGCCAGTCTTGTCTTACCCCGTATCTTACCCAGTGGCGTACGCAGAAAACTTTCATAGGGGGGGTTTCAGTCAGTGGCATATGGTGGTCATTTGTGTTTGGTGTGCGGTGTTTATGACGTCACAATTTGAAGTCATATTCATGTTTTCAAGCGAAGTTTGTTGACATCATAGGCATATTCTTCTACACAAACTCCCTTTATTTTTGTAAAAAATCAAGCCCTATACACTCGCCTTATAATAAAGTTTTTGCAAAATATCAAGCTCAAGGGGGGGTTAACCCCAACCCCCCCTTTCGTACGCCCTTGATCTTGCCCATGACAGGGTTGCCAAGTGCCAACCTGTCTTCACCAAAAAAAGCCAGACATTGCCCCAAAAAATTCAGAAAAGCCAGATAGCAGCTTCAAAGCACGTACACATGAAATATGCATGACCAAACACAAAATAGACTTTAAAACTCGTCAGAAACATGGGTATAATACAATTCCATCTTTAGAAGTATTTTCTTTCACCGTAATTACACTGTCCTGTATTTGTTTCTTATCAATAACATCGATCATTTTTAGGGCAACAGTAAAATCTCTTCAATATTTTGTGCGCCCTGCATGGTTGTAGACTTTTTTCAGATGAGATTTCTAATGAGTATGCATCTCACAATTTTTTCCCAAGCCAAGCCTCTCTGACTGAAAAAAAGGCCAGATTTTGTTTCCGTTTTATGATTTCTAAAAAAGTCAACGGTGTTAAAAAAAGCCAGAATTTCAAAATCTGGGTTCAAAAAAGCCGAATTGGCAACCCTGTTGAATGAAAGTATCTCACTGGCCTCGTGTAATCTGAAAAATGGATTCAAGCGTTTTGTTCCACGGACAATACGTAACAATAAACAATTCTCAAGTCATAAAAAGAGAATGCCCATCGTCATTCTCCTCAAACCTTCACGCTCATTCTTTTATAGAGACCTTTTGTTAGCGGCAAAGTAAGAAAACGTGCGTTGAACCAAAGCAAAAATACAAATGTAATTACTTACAAAAATGCTGGAAATTTGCATTACTCCCAAACTTTTGGAGCCCCTCAAAATCGGGGGCCCTAGGCTTAAGCCTTTTTAGCCTAATGGTAAATCCGCGCCTGCTCACGGTCAACAGCAATCTCAAATAATTCTGCCGGTTCCACACCAAGGTTGGAGATGCACCAAGCAAGGTTGGAGATGTAGTTACTCCACCTGGTCCTTCGGACGACCTCTGGGCCGCATTCCCGTGGGTATAGGCAGTGTAACACGACTCGCCAATATTTCCTGAGGTATTCTGAGATACACATGGCCGAAACAACGTAGCCGGTATCTCTCGACTCTGAGGTAAGTGGCTAGAAGACATTCAGAGCTTTACGAATTTCACAGCTACGCACTTTGTCGCGAAGTGTCACACGGTGAACTCTTCGTAAAAACATCATCTCTGCCGCTTGCACTTGAGATAGTATTCTTTCAGTCATTTCCCAACATTCATAACCATTGGTGAGGATCGGAACAAAGCAGTCCCGTCGCCACGGGGGGGGTTTGGCGGCTTAGCCCCCAAACAAAGCTCCATGCCTCCCCAGACTGAAAGATGAAATACTATAAATCAGTTGAGTTTTTGCCAATTTTTAGAGTGTCAAGCCCCCCCCGCACAAACCCAAAGCCCCCCCGCAGAAACGAAAAGCCCCCTATTGAAAACTTTCCGGTGACGGTTCTGGAACAAAGATCAGCTTAAAAACTGACAGCTTTGCGGTGTTTGAAAACTCCCGTTTTGTGACCACAGCGCGATAAAGCTCACACAGAACTGCGTTTACCTTACCATCCGCGCCAAGTACGTAAGTGCAGTTATTTAGAGCAAACAAACACGCAATTAAGACGCACCTGCAACCTGCTCCAAGGGAAACACCAAACTGGTTTAGCCTAGTAGACACTAATTAACGTGCACACTAAAACTTCAACTTTAAACAATAAAGCGTAGTGAATTAGTTACGTACCAAACAATGTGGTTTCATCCGCTCTGACTTTCGGTCTTAACGTTTTGTCAGAAAACCAGCTGTTTCGAAGGAATGGCAGAATTTGGGCCGAAAATATCACTAACAGCTGATAGAAAAAATGGCAAAGAAAAACAAGTGGTCGCCTCGCAAAACTCTGCTATTGGACGCAAGGCAATTTGTTCTTGTAGTGGTGATGTTAATCTGTATTGATATGCGCTTCCAACTAAGGACAACAGTTTCATAAAAAAGCTATCAATGTTTACAAGTTTTTGTGTCATATGAATCAAGAAGGGAATTAACCATGCTGTAAAATCAACGAAGACTTAAGGCTAATTCATGCCCAAAAGATCGTTTTCTTAGATGGTGTCGAAAAGAGACAGTTTCACTGCAGTTTGGCTCTGCTCAAGTCATTACTTTGTTGACGCTGAGAACTATTAGACTAAAAAAATTCAAGTAATACCGTCATTCATTCCCTTTCAAATTATTGCAACATGAAATATGTACTGCCAGCACTGGAATTCTCTTCTTAATGTCTTCTTGTGCATTGTAGAGGCATGTTCTCAGATATGCATGTTTGGTTGAATCAAGTTTATCAAGCTTTTTTCTCAATATCGTCGTTCGATTACGCTTCAAATCCAAACACTGTCATAAAGTGTCCTTGCATATTATACGGCAGCGTCAAAGCACAATGTGATTTTAAATCACAACAACGCATCCTCAGATTGACCCCACGAGTATTTTAATATTTTGTTTCGGAGGATTTTCATTGTCAGCAAACTAAAATACAGTTTTTTGTCAATTTACTTCCGGCACGATGTAGCGGAAGTAGACGTTCAAGGGGAAATACCATAATTCAGTGTTTCTCAACTCAAATGAGTCCGCAGAAGGCTCTAGATGCGTCCGCAAGCACTAGGGGCAAACAAATTTGCTTTAAATGCCCTCATACAATAATAACTTTATCAACTTGATTCAAGTGACGTTTTTGTTCGTACAGCGATTAAAATGCACCCAACCAGCGTGAAAAGTCAATAATTTGCTGTTCCGCTTGGCATTTATACTTTTGTGGTAGGGTGTACAGCAGCTTAGCGTAAAGTTGTTATCTAAACTGCAATTTGTCTTTGCCGTCTTAGTTTATACAGTAATTGCTAAACGAAAGCAGGCGTTTGCATATAACGACAACTACTTGAAATTCAGTAACAGTTCGTGCATTGCTTAAAATCATTGCTCACGGATCTCTCAAAGAAGCTATTTCGGCATTTCGATTAAAAGTATGTAAAATACTTTGACGAAATCCTTGAGTTTTTTAAAGAGGAAAAACACCAGGTAACGTGAAGTCGTTCGCACTTATTGTCCATCTACTTCGTGAAGTCGTTCGCACTTATTGTCCATCTACTTCTACTTCAGGATTAAAAACTTGCCCCCATACTAAAGCAGTGCGTGCTTCTTTTTCTGTTCCTTGGAAAAATGCAAGAGCAAAAGCGCCTAGAGTAGGAGAGAGCTTGGTCAAACCAGCAGCCGTGAAAATAGCCAGGATAATGTGCAGTGATGCCGTAGCTAATAAGTTAGTTATGGTTTTTCTTCAAACAACACCATCAAGTGGTGCATCCAAGAACTCTCAATCGATATTCTCAAACAAATTATTGTTGCTGCGAAGGCGAAACGAAGTGAAATCTTCAGAGATGGGCGAGACGCGAGACTACAGATTTTGGAAACCATGTACAGTTCATGGTGTTCGTGCGACACAGTTCGACTGAGGACTACGTGGAACAATTTCTCTTTTGCTGTCCGCTTGCCAAACATACCACATGAAAATACATGTTTAAGAAAGTAGATTCCTTCACCAGTGACGTAACTAGAGGTTTGAGCCAGGAGGGGGCAAAGCTTAGCTGAAGGGGCCCACTGGTCACCGTAGCGGGCCCACTAGACAAAATTCAGAAAAAAGTTAAAAAATGATAGTGAATCTCTGGATGTCGTGGATGTCTATACTAACTAAAACAAACGAAAACACCCCGAAAAACGCAAATAATGTCAACTAGAGGGGGTCAGTTGTTACATTTGTCTTGCCAGGGGTGGCGGCTCGCCCCCTTGCCCCCTGTCAGTTATGCCACTGTCTTTCACTAAAGAACATCAGCTGTCGCAGACTCACTGCGTGTCTGTTTGTGTCGATGGTACTTCAGCCATGATAAGAATCAAAAAGGCTTTATGAATTTATGAAAAAGGAAAACAAAAATATTTGGGTACTTATTGTCTTCTTTGCCGAGAAAAAATCAGACAGCGAAGAAATTTATGAAGATCTGACAGTTTTTAAATAGATATCATCTGCTGTCAATCACATCAAAAGCCTTCAATTACGCATTCGTTAAATTGGTGTTTTCTTTGGCAAGATGGGGGCAGAGCAGTGGACGTTTGTCTCATTAATGCTACTTGTTTTCAAAGCATCATCCATGAAACGTGCATGTTTCTGGGGTTTTCTCCTGAACAGTTGTGTTCAGATTTAAGCCGGCAAATAAAAAGTCTGTTTTCATTGAATTGACAAGTTTTATAAGTTTTGACAGTAAAGTTCCAAGCTTCTACTTTGGATCAATGCTACCATTTGCTCATAAAGCTTTTTTGCAAAAGCGCTAGTAAACCTCTCAATGCCCAATATTGCACTTGAGCAAGAAGTCATCGCGGCCGCCATTACGATTGTGCTTATACTGTATTTACACGCTTCTGATATACACCAACACAGCACGTTCAACCGAAGCCGAGCAGCGACTTTGCTCTGAGGCACTGACTTCCGAAGAACGCCTTCTACAAAACATACGCGCATATACGTGGATCCCCTTGTCATCTAACTTTTGAGCGATTAATTCACGTATGTAGTTGATAACTCTAAAGGCTAGAGTCTTTCAACGCGTTTGAAAAATGTTTGGATTTTTGATAAACCGTAAGATCTTTTGGCTGTGTTCAACTAATTCCGTAAATCCTTTGTATTACGGAATACGTTGAACACAAAACCTTTGTAGTTACTTTAAACTTACTTCGATTAAATTGTTTGACGAGACTTTGCTAAATTTAACTGTAACCAAGCTATCATCAAATTGTTTTTCAAACTGTATTTGCACTAAATCAGGTTTTTAAAGGTGATTTACGGACCCGATTCGGGTCCCTAGAATTGAAAATCAGGTCCCTACAATCAGAGAAAATTATCATCGGGTCACTAGAATCAGAGAAATCAGGGCCCTACAGAGCCATACCCGGTACCTCACATTTTCTTTAAAAAACCCGGACTAAATGCTGCCAATAATAAAGACGCATTTGATAGCGTACAATACAGCGGTTGATACTACACAGGCCACGAAGCTACGGTGATGGACGGAAATGTTGGTGAGTAGACCAGCACTTGAAATCTGTCTGTAGTGCAGTGGTGGGGAACCTCTTTACTATTACGGTCCACATCAATTGTGAAATACCTTTGGGCTGCAAGAAATTTATAATTGCATGTTTTGATGAACCATACAGAAAAATACACATAGAGCCGTATCAGCCGCACTTCATACCCCCTAATTGGGAAGCTACGCTGTCATAGGGGCCCAAAATTCAGTCCCGTCACCACTTAACTCCCCAGTTGGGGGCCCTTTGAAAGAAAAGTAGCTTACTTATACATTACAGTTGCTGTTGGACCCCTTTGAAAGCAAGGTACTTTACACATTACAGTTGCTGTTGGACCCCTTTGAAAGCAAGGTACTTTACACATTACAGTTGCTATTGGGCCCCCTTTGAAAGGGTGGCGAGCCTACTTACCAGAGACCTAGTTTAAAGAGGGACATGTCTACCCAACTGTTGGACAGGGAGGAGAAGGAGTATAATATATTTTGTCTCCCCGAACATTTTGTGATAAAAAGTAATGTAGTTGTGCAAATTTCATGTTTACCTTGCTGTTGGAAACGTTTCCCCAGCATAAAACCAGGGAATAAATGAGGGAAATATATATTATCACTGGATTATCTGTAGACACGGTATACAGATTACCTATGTAAACTGAATTGCCATGATTGTTGAAAATTGTGTTAGTTAATTTGAACTACCGAAACGGTGTGCACAAAAACTTCGCTCAATCACTGATTCCTGCTCTGGTCTGTAGTGAAACAGTCCTAACACTAAATTTAGTTAAAAACTATCACGTTTCGAACGGAAAATGCAGCTAAACAACATTTTTTAAAGAAATGTGCTACGTCCGCTTTGCCTCTAACAAAAATAATAATCAAAAGGTCGTAGAAGAACAAGAGGTTTGACGTGTCACTAACTGTTATGTCAAGATTTTTCTGATCATTTTGAAAGTTTCAGCAATTTGCACGGTTCAACTGTACCCTAATGTTATAAAGTTTCATGAGGGCAAATTGAGGCTTGTCAAAGAAAATAGTGCACGAACAAATAGATAAAAAATGCCTTAGAAATACGAACATTTTAAACTCTCTCCCAAGTTTTGACACTTCCTGCATATTTCTGGTTCAATACCAATCATTTACGAAATTTTCAATAAGATAACCTGTCTCAAGATAAATCTTGTGAGAAGAAACTTACCAGTAGGACAAAGAAAAATTCCAATAAGACTTCAAATTTCATCTTTATTCTTTGAAAGTTTCTGCAAATGTCAAAATTACTATGTAATGTTTTGAAAATTTCGGGGGGGCAAATGCCCCAAATGCCCCCCCCCCGGGTTGCGCGCTTGCTTCAGAGCTTCTTTAAACGTGGTTCTAGAGTGGTACATAACTATTTTTACTAAACAATGGTGCAAAGCTCTCAAGGGATGGCACAGTATCTCTGAAAAAGAGAGGCCCGAGGCGACTGCCTGCTAATCCTCCGTAATATCCATCCCTGAACTTGCAATTTCTCTTGCTGGCAAATCGCATGTGACTAAAATGAAACTACATTTAAATTTTTTACCATTAGGGCTTCAAATTCCGCAGATAAGTTATTGTTTTTTCAAGAAGCCCGTGATTTGTACAAATTTAATTACGTGCTGTGCTAACCTATCTTTACATGCAGCTGAGCGTGGTCAATAAGTTTTGTAATACTGGGGTTACGATTGTGTTTACAATTTAATTTCATCTTATATTTCAATTAAATGCTGCTTTTACGTTTGGCCGCAAAAGCGTTAGGAAGGGGAATGCCTTATGCGAACGAAGACAAATGACCGGAAGTTGCGACACAATATCGCAAGCAGCCATCTCAGACGAAACACGCTAAGCGTAGTTGCATTTTCAGCTGAGTTATATTGATGGAAACCCACCGGACTGTCATACTGTCACCTACCTGGTTGATGTTGGTCATCACAAGCGCAACCACAGCTTCACACAGCGACATGGAAACTGCAATTTGATTACGTTCCACTACTATGCATGCGTAAAAGTAAACTTGTACAGTTGATCTCTCCAACGCGATTAGAGGTATTGTACGGAAAAGGCTGCAAAACGTTCCTTTCATGTAAAGTGAACTTTTGCAGATTTTTGTAATGGTGCAGTAATGCCACAACAAGATTTTCGTCTGATCAGTCTTCAGCCGAGTTGAAAAGAAAACCTTAAATGTCAAGGAACAGCACATTTATTTTTCAAATATACAAGCCGGAAGGATTGGACGATAGAAATAATTTTACTGTATGGATGCTTTCGTGCTTATCCAAAAACAGCGTTCGCTTTCGTCAAAGGTTTTCGCTATATCCGCAAAATTGCAATCTTTACAAACCAGGGATCCATCGGGATTTGCTTCACAGCATATATTCCATACGTTAAGTTGTTTATGAAAATCAAGGATGTGAACTGCATGACTTCTTTCCAACTATGGACTACTTCGTTCTGCACAGCATCGGTATCAAAATGTTATGAGTGAATTTTATCAGACATTTGTCCAATCGGCCTGTTTTATCACTGGCCATTTGATACTGCAAACCTGGATCACTGCTTCGTGATCCTGTAACTCAACTCACATGAACCGAAACCACCTTAACCTGAAGCTATAACAGTGTGTGGTTGTACGTACTCTGCAAAAAGTTGCAGAACGCAATGTATTCATAAATGCATAAAATTACGGGTTCTGCTGTTATGTCGCGACAAAACTCATTGACCTTACTTGGCACTGGCAGTACCAGTGCATCAATTTTGTTGTTGAGCAGGTTTCGTGGAACAACTTGCCAGTAGTTCATCTGCGGCTGCCACGTTTGCACTCGCGACCAATCAAATCTCCTTTTGATTAATGTGAAATCTGCCACATCACTGATGCGCTAATGCAATCGGTTCATCCGCTTGTTTGTAGCATTGGTCTCGCAGTGCCAGACTAAAATCTTACACTGAGCAAGGCGAGGTGTGAGAACGTTCGCCAAACCCCCAAGACAACCTATCTTGTAACATGAAGCAACCAATAATGTGAAATTTTCACGTTGAACATGTAACCCATCATGCAGTGCTACTAACGCACATATACAGGTTTTCTGACGGTTTGATGGTCTCCATGCTCTGTCGGTAAATAGAATGCACGTATTCATAAAATGTAACATGTTTTGCCCACCGCGAACTTTCTGTACGATAAAAAGAATTTTCATTTTCTCTCACACATGGTGTAATTTAGCTTGTTTGGTAATTTTTCAGCAACATCTTTTTTACTGCAAGGCAAAACTTAAGTTTTTAAGTGAAGGTTAGGAATCATCGTTTGCAAGAAGTAAAGCATTTGCTGCACTGCTCATCCATGACTAATCTCTAGTATAGGGAACTACGTTGTAACAAATTTACTGGAGCATTTGGATTGAAGCACTATTTCTTCAAACGTTACTTCATGAGCTGCTATGAGCCTTTTTGCGAAGACAGTTGTCACTCCATGAAACTGATTTCGTTTACTACATGTTCAGTTTAAACTTGTAACTTTGTTTTCATCGGCAATTCAAAGGTTCGCAGTTGCTTTTGCAGACGTAGCACTCACTTACTTGTATGCAGGAAAGGAAATTAGTCATTTTTCATTCCAGAGGCGTCACTCAATTACTTGTGCATCAGACAGGAAATTCGTGATTTCGCCATGAGGACGTCACATAGCAAAGTACGCCTGCGTGTCTGACAGTAAAACTTTCATTCATAAACAAGACTGGATCGAAGATGGAAGCATGCCATGTTTGTGATCGTATATCTCAAAACAGAGACTGAACCCTAAAACGTATCAAAAAGCAGTAAACGTTTGGAGCATGTTTTCTGCTTTTTTGTCTTGTATTGCGGTTTGAGAAGAGAACGACTTTGTTTTGTGAACGAAGCTGTTCCAGTATTTACCAGTTACCAAGGCTGGCGCAACTCTGCGCAGCGTCTGAACCTCATTCCACAAAAGTCAATGATTCGGGCATCCAGTTCTGCAGGCTTGCTGTGCGAAGCTGGAAATACCTGTGCATCGGTTTTGCCAGACAGGAATATCTGTTGTAGAATCACGTTCAAGAGCTTAAAATCATCAGTCACGTACTGTCGTGACGGTCGTCTTTCCTGCAGATCCACTCTATGCTAATGAACGGACACTGCACAAAAGAAAACAGAACGAAGGAAAGCTATGCACGTAACCTGACGCAAACTATGTGCCTTCTGCTTGGCCTTCTGTACGGCGTGAGGTGTCTATTCGCAATCACTGAACCAAAAGGAAATCGCAGTAAACTGATAAATTTCACTCTCACTCCAATAAGCGTCTTATTAATCATTCAAACACGCGAACAGAAACATATCAATCTAACAACCGGTTTCCTCTAATACAATTTGATCCTACTGTTGCTGCGAACAGTCGCGGATTCGTCGACAAACATATCCATATTAAGGCAATTATCCTTACTCGGTGCAATAGACAGATCCGCAAGATTACTGAGTCTTTGCGAAAACATGAGACTTCGCAAGTAAGTCTTCACGACACGCAATTTTGAGAAGCTACGCTCTGTGCAGGGTAACAGCCACAGTCATGAAAATTCTTAGAAACTTGTAAATTTCTAGAAAGGCCTCTTGGAAAGAATGAAAAAAACACATACAATACCCCTACACTGCTTAAAATACACTCTTATGTTGCAGCATTCGTTTCAGCTGATGCACCTCATGTCATATTTAAATTTGCTGTTGCAGTGAAATAATTTTCCCACGCTCTGAATTGCACTCATATACAAAATACTCTTGCTTCCAGGCTTTAGAGACTGGATGATGCACCTCATATCATATTTAAATTTGCTGTTGCAGTGAAATAATTTTCCCACGCTCTGAATTGCACTCATATACAAAATACTCTTGCTTCCAGGCTTTAGAGACTGGATGATGCACCTCATATCATATTTAAATTTCCTGTTGCAGTGAAATAGTTTTCCCACGCTCTGAATTGCACTCATATACAAAATACTCTTGCTTCCAGGCTTTAGAGACTGGATGATGCACCTCATATCATATTTAAATTTGCTGTTGCAGTGAAATAATTTTCCCACGCTCTGAACTGTACTCATATACAAAATATTCTTGCTTCCAGGCTTTAGAGCAAGGCTGCTCAACCCGCGGCCCGCGAGGTGGTTTTAAGTGGCCCGCGATGTAACAAGTTCGTGAGCAGACTTTTTGAATTTTTAATATTTTTTTTATACGCTCAAGTATATTTGTCATCAAAACGCACCAAAATTATACCTGTTGTTTCCTAGCCCCCAAAAACTTGTATAACAAACGATTCGAAAATATGTCAATTTTTTAGATTTGGTTTTCATCCATGCAAGCTGGCAATACTGCGTGCAACCATAGGATAAGGTTGCCATATCTGAGGAGGCAAAATTCCTGACAGTTTCTATGGTTATTTTTCACGACAACAAACAAGCGCTATACGGCAAATTTCAGTATGTTCGTAAAACTACCAACCCACCGCAAAACAACATTACTGTCACAGAAGAAAAATATCACAGAATTGTTACACAGTAAGTTACAAGCTACAAAGTACAAAGAAGGGTATGCTTTTCTCTCCCAATCCTGATTATCCAAATTTTCAGAGGACCTAATGATTAGATGCTATGAAAATGGCAAAATTCCAGACATTAGAGCATTTATCAAAATTGTGTCCGGACACAAATTTTAACACTGAAAGTCCGGACATGTCCGAGAAATTCCGGACGTATGGCAACCCTACCATAGGACTCATTATCATCTCGGGTTATCGCATAAAACTTATCAAAATCAAGGGACTTGTTACGTCACAATAGCTTATTGTTACGTCACAAAATCGTTAGTGACCCGCAATAGATTTCCTCATGTGAAAGTGGCCCGCAACACTAAAAAGGTTCGGTAGGCCTGCTTTAGAGACTGGACACCTGATACAATGGTGCTGGACTCATTATTAAACGTGCGTTTGTGCTCGAGCAGTAAGCAATATAAAAATTGGCAACAATATGTCAGTTCGTAAAGATGACTCTGGTTGTTCTGATGTTCTTCCTTTTTCTGTAACGACACAATTTTAGCCACTGTGGCAAGCTTTTTCGACGTCTATTTTCTGTTGCAAGAATTTTCCAATTGCCGCGCACAACATTCCGCAGTATTTCTTTGCAATAGCTCACAAGCATTTCAAGCTTCGCGTTTTTCTTGCAGCTCTTCTATGACTATCACGTGCTAATGCTGCAGCGAGGTCCAGCTTTTCTGATTGCGAAAAATCGGAAAATTAACCCTAGTGAGAATATCGGTGGTGAAATATAGCATGCGCCCGAAATATTTATCAAACAAGCATAAAAGTTCGGTTACTTCAAGTGTTCGCTTTCCAGAATATTGGCTCTGATTTCCTTGAGAAGATATACCCAGTGCCGGATTAACAATAGTAGCAAATGTAGCAATTGCTACAGGCCCCGCGCTTTTGGGGGCCCCGCGGTCTTCTGTAATAAATCTTATTTATTTTTTTTTATTTTTTCAGTCTAAGAAGTCAGTACGTTGCTAAAATTGCCATAAGTAGTAAGTGAAGGTTTTCAATTGAACGTTGTCTGTGTCCAAAAATAATTGCTTCATTCTTTTTGTACAGTTGAGTAGCAAAAGGCATAAGATTGTGATCAGCAGCGTTGCCATTTTTTCTGATTTGCTGCTAAATCTAGCAGGATTTCCTCACTGTTAGCTGTAAAATTTTCAATCTACCCTTCAGCCATTTTCTACAGGGTTTTACCAAGCGTTTGGCAGGTTTAGCAGGTAACAAATTTCTGACCAAAAACTTGTTCCAACGGTATTTCAAGATGAAAACTTTACACCTTCTTCATATAAAATACACTTATTTTCTTCATGACGTTTTTGATTAGGTAACACCAGAGCAAAGCACAAGCTGCCTGCAATTATTTGGAATTTTTATTATGATGCAAAGAAGCTGCTTCAAGATATAATTGTATCATAATAGCCTAACAATAATTAGATGGCTTGGTGAAGCGTAAATGATTTGCTTGTGTCCTTAGTGAGTGCGTTAGGTTAAAAGACATTGGTAGAATATGTTTTTATCCTACGGCACGATATTTCCAAGTGGTTCAGTGGCGCTAGTAAGTAGTAATTTCTAGTAAAAAAACTTCCTGGTAAACCGAAGCTACCAAAAGTTTCGACATATATGGTTGCAAGATTCAGAACTTAAAATTTGGCTCAGTGCCTATTCTGCTGATTCAAGAAAAGCCTTTTGCGAAGTTTGCAATAATGCAATCATAGCAAAATATTGTGAGCTTAAAAGGCATAACTGATAGCAAAAGCACTCAGATAAGACTAAAGAACGTTTTCCATGCTCCCTAATGTAACGCAAAGTTTTGAGTTACAAAGACCAGCCTTAGAAAGTTGTAGGGCTGAAGCTATGCTCAGATTGTTTATCGCTGAGCGTTGTTTTTATGCAGTAGATCGTCATGAATTGTTCTACTGTATGAAAACATGCCACCATTTGAAAGAGATCGTCATGAACTGTGTGTCATACAAAAAACGAGGTAAGCTGCAGTTACGTTGCTCAAAAAGTCAAAATGTTCAGTGGTGATAGATAGAAAACTGTGGGCCGAAAATGCCGGCCAAGAACGGCATTTTCGGCCCATGCTCATTGAGAGAGAGTGCAAGACGAAAAATTAGTATATTTATAGCTTTCTCTTAATCAGCACGATACACTCATACTGTCACGTTACGATGCGAACTGGATAACATGCAGAGAGTAAAGCTAGAACAAGGATGCCTTGCCCACACACCTTATGATTAAGCAAGTGTTGAAATGTTTTTTAAACTTGGGGCCCCGCGCTCTTGATATGCTACAGGCCCCGCGCTACCTTAATCCGGCACTGGATATACCACAATCTCGATTCTATTTGTAGCAGCCACGTTTTCACAGAGAGATTTCAGAGCTCCGAACGAAGAACTTATTATTCAAGAAAGCTAAAGTACGAAGCACCGCACCAACAACTTAAGCCAAAGGAATGCTCCGCTGGCATCAGCGCCGGCAATGCTGTTATTCCTAAATTTCTGTGCTTTCGCCTTTCCTCGGGGCTTCGCACTTGCTGGCATTGCGGATGTTTACCGACCTCTACCAACATATGATGATCGTCACATATTCAAAAGAGCCCTGCAACTTGATACTCGACAACTCCAACGAGTATCACTAAATTGTTGAAGCTCTACAGGCTGCCCTTTACTATAACTTTCTCTCTCCTTGTTTATCCATAAGCGATGAACAACTGAGGTAGAAAGAAAGCAATATGAACAGCCAATCACAGCAAAAAAATCTTCCTCATCGACTAATAAGCAGAGGTTCAAGCGATGAGCAGAACAATCAACAATGAACATACAGTATTGGGGCGTTTTTTCGCGTATGATTTTCTGAACGCCGCACCACTCATAACGGCTGCACCGTCATACCCGTGTCCAACAACATTGTTTAGATTTATGTGCCACAATTTGAATAAACTTCAGAATGATTTTGCGAAAGTCAATCTACAAAAATGTGATATTATTACAGTTTAAGAGGTAATAGACAAAGAAACACAAGGAAAAAGCAAGATTCAGTTCTAACATTGAACAAAAATTTCAGGACCTTGCTCATGTGGATTTATCTGAAAAAATGATTGAAACAGTTCTCGATCACACAACACATTTTATCAATTTACTGGTAGTTGTGCCTGATTTAGGGACATCATTACTTCAGAAGTGCTACATTGTTCCCAGTGTAAACAAACGAAGATGAGGGCGCGAGCCGCTCATGAGATCCCTAAGGAGTAAAACACCAAGTGTGGAACTGAACTTGAAAAGTAGGCAATGTTCAAACGCAGGATTCTGTCATTTACTTGATTTGTAATAATAATAATCTTTTGACGTCAAGCCACGATTCGACAAAATGACAATTTTTTACTAATTGTTCAGGATCTTCTTCCACAAAAGAAACAACCGTTAATTTCAATTTTTCTGTGATGTTGTTTCAAACCAAGGTGTGTCTGCCAAAGACGACGACCTTGAAAGCAGCACAGAAGCGGACAGCAGCCGCCACACGGGAACTGATTTCACACTGATACTCAATGCAAATTTCAGTCTCATCCTCCTCATTTGTCTATTCAAGCTGCTTGAAATGCTATTGTATGTGACAACAAATTACTTAACATCTTCCGACGCCGTATGCCGTTTTTTCTTTTCTTTTCATTATTTTTCTTATTTTTTTCTTCTGTTGTCTTCAATGCGCTTATATAATGGCTTTTCTGCCTGTTGCTTGTTATTCAGGTTCTCGGATCTTGACTTTAGCGCTGAAGCTCTTCCATTGGAAACAGCATGTGTATCGGATAAAGCATGTAAACAACACAGCTATGGAAGTCTGTTTGATGAGAAATTAATACATTACGCTTTATCACTGTTTGTATTCGGAGCAGAAGTGTTTGAAGAGTTCATTGTTTAACGTCTTCAAACTGACATACAAAAGAGTAAAACTTACGCACACATGACGCAAACAAGGAGCACATGGATAGATGGAAGAACACAAGCATAAATATCTGGTGGTAGCAAATTAAAACACACTCATGGGCGACAGATGGCGCTAAAACGGTTACATAACGTACACGTAGATGGCGCCAACGCGATTACTATGATATTTAGCACCACTGCTTAGTGCTGTGATGAGTTCCAAATAGATCGGTTATAAAATGTATGGGAGGCTGCGAAGGACCAGGGGTCATGTGGATTGCAGACCGCCCAGGGCGAAGCTACTTTTTGTGTAAATGGAACAGCTGATTAATAGAAATAAGTAACAGTTTTTTACTCTGAGTATGAGATGTTATGTACGTAATGCGTTTATTTATACGATCAAAGGAAGCAGAAAGTGATGCAGGCATATTTAATTCGCCAGAAGAAATTACTTTAACTTTGCCTTACAAAATGTTGATAGTTTTCATGTATATTATAAACATTACTGATAGCTTGCGCAGTTGCTGTTCACTGAATATTGTTGACATTTTAACCAGAATTACAATGGCGTGTTTGTTTTACTATAAATAGTTTAGCTGCGTTTGAATATTTTTGCCGCCTGCAGTACATGCGTCGCTGCGTTTCAGAAATAGAGCTTGAAGATTGATCGCCATTTTACTGAAGCTTGATTGTTCGGTTTCAACAGCAAGTTTTAGAGCTACTTTCCTTCTTGTGCCCGTACGTAATTTGTATAGGGAATAGAAAACTGCAGAACTGTAGATGCGAGGAACTGGAAATTTCCAGAACAAGCGAAAGGTTGTGGAGTTCGCGATGAAAACCTTGCGAGGGTTTAGACCACACGAGGTCGCGAAACAACAGCCGCAGCAACAGCCACTAGGAAAATAAACTGATCATTGCAAATCATCAGTTTTTTATCAAACAGTTCTACATGATAGATACTGTAAAATGAAAACACTAGCTTGCATTTCTCCTTCACAGTCAGGTGTTTTGTAAAAGAGATACGTGGGGGTTGAAGTTTTTTGAAAAAAGGCTTAGGCCTAGTGGGAAATCAGTTTCTAATAAGGTATATGCGATTGGCCAAAGTCTCAGCCGGGGAACATATGAACAAGCTGATCGTCGTATTGGAAAAAAAACGTGTGGTTCGCGTCAGGAGTAGATGCAGGGTGGGGCGATTGGGGCGATCGCTACCCTTAAAACCTACGCAAGTGACTTTGTTCACCATGATTTTGTACAACTGGGAAAACAGCATTCGCGATCTAAGGCCATTTTTTCATCCTTTGTTTTGTCACAGCAGTGTTGCAAAGTATCCTTCATCCCTCTTGCAGTAGCGAAGCCGTTATGAGACTTAATAAATCGCCCCCCCCCCCCCCCCCCC
>Ga0210059_1000377_pt1 | contig 54852 bp, 32 predicted proteins | sample Ectturendosymbi2_FD_188042 | JGI IMG/M metagenome (GOLD analysis project Ga0210059, IMG submission 188042) | Ecteinascidia turbinata endosymbiont from Florida, USA - Sample 2 (SPAdes) (version 2) | ecosystem: Host-associated > Tunicates > Ascidians > Unclassified | place: Key West, Florida... | reverse complement strand
CGTGGAAAGCTTGGCAACTCACACGCCGCGCGAGACGCCCGTCTCCCCGCACGGCGACACCCTCCTGCAGTCACCGTGCCTCTGCAGATGATCCTCAAGCAGCAGGCTGATCTGCAATATTGCTGAAATGCGACCTCACCAACACGGATAAGCAGCCATACGCTCAATGGATGCGCGGAGTTACGCGAATTCCGGTGGAGGACGTCTGCAGAAAAACAATAAAGATAGTTTGCTGAATGTTCGTTGGCCGCGTTCCATCGACCACTACGCCATAATTTAGAAACTCAACGCCTCACAAACGCTCTTTATACATCTTGCATGACCGGATCTTAAACTCTACGTGAGAATTCGGATGAGTGCAGGCCAGCATTCGAATGACACCTTACTGCCTAGCCTTTAGTGAATGACTACAGAGCAAGCGCACACTCAGAAAGCAGAAACATGAATTGCAGATGCACTGTTGACGCCCAACTTACCACGTTTGTGATGTCATGAAACGACGCGGGTTGACATCTTCTGTCTTCCTTGTCCAAAGCCTCTGGTTCAGTTGGGCGTCCTTCCTCGCTTTCGTTAGCGTCTCGGCCCAGCAGCTGGTGAAGTTCGTTGATGTAATCAACTGCGCGCAGGACGATGTCGAGGCTGGTGACCGGCTTGGACCTGCACGATGGCACGACTTCCCGGAGCTGCTTATACAGGGCCCTGTTAAAATAATAAACAATTAATTGTACACCTGCTGCTTGTGCAGAAAATTACTCAAAAGTGTTGCGCTCGGAAGCCTCTCACTGCGGTTGCTCAACCATACGTTTTCTATATATTGGTACTTTTCCCAGCGTGAGTTTCGATGTGTAATGTGCGAGTGTACAGCCGACATTGCAAACGAACAGTCGACAAGACCCCATATGAGTAAGAAACCATTAGCCTTTTCGAGAGTACCGGTCGGTATTTCTGCCTTTGCATGACCACAAAAGCATCAGAGATGCAGTTACAAAACGAATCTTCGCGAACTAACTATGCAATCCATTACAGCAGGCTTGGATCCTGTCATTAGCTGCTGTGCAAACAACTGTTTGATGCTCTCGTTTCGCACGCGAGCTTCCACAAAAACGCGCTGATCAACGAAGCAAGTTCAACACCAAGCTTAAACTTTTAAGCAAACGAACAAGGGTTTAAGGAATCAACAATTTGGTCTTCTCAACGGAAAAACAAAACATTAATATTAACGCAGCATAGCAGAGACCTTACGCCGAGCTTTGAAAGCAAGTAAATAGTAAGATGCAATTCATGCGCGACTTGGTCCCATATTTGCACTTATCGTGATAACTTACCTCAGTTCATTGCGTTCCTTCAGCTTCCGAACGTGAGAAAGTGAATTTTTCGTTGCGTCCTTTTCAGTATATTCCGCGGTGACGCAGTTTTGAGCGTCGTAGCAGCGGCCAGTTGCGATGTGACTTCTCGACGGGCTTGCCTTGACCATATTTTACAGTTGATGCATTCGACTCCACCAAACTAATCGCGAATGATACTGCAGTAACTGAACCGGTCATTGCCCGGCAACCGGTTATATATAGCACCACACGCATTGGGGCTTTTTTTCTAATCGCAAACTTGTCGCTCGCTCCCCTGCTTGCTCTCTCTCTCCTTGCGTTGCGTTTGTTTCTTGCGTACGTCACAAAAGATCCGCTTTCGGGCGCCCTGGCGCGTCGTGTATCGCTGGAAAAAAAGCGAGCAACGCGAAAGCCTGACAACCGAATTATCGCCCGCAATGACAATAAATAACTGTCTAATCCCCAGCGGCCGCGCGTATATGGTCGGCCGGCGTGACGGAGCAACATTCGTAATTCGATGGCCCAGCTCGCTCCGGTTTTCAGATCAAAGAGCCGTAATCAGGGCGCAGGAAAAATTTCACTGATTTCAACTTCGCCCCCGTAATTATTGTACCCCCTAATGAATCTCTGCCACGATCTGGGCGCAATAAAAACACCTGGTGACTGACAAAGCAACGCAATTTTGTGTTGCCCGAAGAACCGAACTTGGCTTCAACCATAAAACCAAGGTCGGTTTTCCAGTTAATGTGAGGCTTATGCGTCGTTAACAGTGTTGGCGCATTTAACGTAATGCTACGAGCGGTGTTGAAAACAAATATTGTTTAACGCCGTGCACGAACTAATGCCAACACGTAATACATCAGCAAAGGCTATAAACTTTTCAAGGTATCGTAAAGAATAACGTAAAGAAATCACACGCGGTTTCGCTCGCGGCGCTATGGGCGGATTTGGATGCTGACGAGAAATATTTCAAGGAAAGAGGCTTTAGGCGCGTAAAAATAGGGGCGATCAAGGGCAACATTGGGCTTAAAAGTTGCAGCCGTTCTTCTGAATTTGGTACGATTAAGCTGGGCATTTGGGCGCTGAACCTGTTGAACTTTGCTTTTGCGAGGAGTCTCGTTTGCTGTTTCGGGCCACAGGTAATCCTTGCTGGCTTGGTGATTTTAATTGTTGACATGTTCTCTTAAAACTCGCTTGATTAATTTGATGCGTTCCGAGGCCTCTTGTTCAGGATAACCAAGGTTTAAATGGGCCGAGCCAGTAAATACCTTCATCTTCGAATGTTATTCACGTCAACTAGCTTGCACGGCAACCACAGAAAGTGAAATCGATTGATCGAAATAAGAATTAGGAAAATGCGTTTGGCCTCTGGCCCTTTTGATCCATGAAGGTCCATAAAAATATTGGCCGGACATAGAGAAAACGTGAGCTGTGCAAAATTTATCCTATGACCTACACCAGGGGTTCCTAACCTGTGGTACATGTACCCCTAGGGGTACATTTAAGGATAGCAATAGAAGGGAAAATATATTTATATATTATTTAGCCTATTTTCCGAATATTTCTGCATGTATCAGTGAATATTGTTTTCAAAAACCATTATCTTTGTAGTTATAAAAATCTAAAAGTTTTATTTAAGTTCAGTGGGTTTTGTTATTTTACTCAGCCCTTTTGTCATCAGAAATATTAGGGGTACATGTTCATCTGTCGAAATGCTGAAGGGGTACATGGTCAGAGAAAGGTTGGGAACCCTTGACCTATACCGATGAACCGCCGCCACTGGACGGTTTTGCAGATGCTGTGCGCATGTAACAATGTGTTTTGTGACGTCAGGTGCTGCTGTGCCACGACCGGCGGTACTGTTGAGAAAAAAGAATTATCCGACGCGATTCGCATTTTCCTAAGCCAGTGGCCTTCAGCCTTTTTTGTACCGCGACCCATTGCAGTGTTGTGTGCGAAACATGCTCGCCGGACGTAGTTGGCAACTTGGCATGCAACAATATCAACCCACCATAACCGCACGACCCCCATCTGAAACTCGAATAGTGCAATTGTTATACAGCTGTGCACATAAAATGTCTATTCGCGACCCCTCCAAAAATGGTTCCCCTCTGTGTCGCGACCCTCAGGTGGAAAACCACTGTTTTAAGGGAATTGACTGAATGATGGTGTTCGTATGTTTGGAATGTTCACTGACAGAAACGGCAAGTGGGTGCTGATTTGCGAATGAGTAAGTTCGACATACAAATCGACTTTACAATAAACAGCAAACACAGAAACCGACAGCTTGGATGAAACCACAACTGACATTTCGAAACACAAATATTTTCAATGTCAGCAAAATTTCATAAAATGAAGCACACAACGTTGCACTACAGAACATGCTGACTCAGCGCGAACACACAAACAAGCGGGCAGGTATAACAACAAATCATTACTGGAAGCTGAGAATATCAAATTCGACAATTACCCTGGTGGAAATCGGCTTTCACGGGCTCCCAGATAAATGTTTTTGAAAACTGTTACCTTCTGTGGAAAAGGCTTTTCATAAACGTTTTGTTTAGAAGTGAAACTATTTAGGAACATAAAAACATGGAGAAAATAATCCTCAGTTAAAAATGACAACACTGGCAGTTCCAGCGTTGTGCTGTCGCAAGATTTGATTGGATGCACGCTTCTACGTGAAAGGTTTCTGTCATCCTGAGCGAGGTGTTGAAGTGGTACAGAAGTGTTAAACTATAGCCGTTATTTAATTTTGCCGAACGTTTATCAACAAGTCAAGTTTTTATTATCTGTTGAGGGAATTTTTTGCATAGAGAAGAATTTCTGCCGTGTTGTAATCAATTTTGTGATCTGATTGTTCAAACCAACGGTTCCGCAACTCTGTATTAATGGTGCTTTGAAGCAGGCGGCAGTGGCGTAGCCAGCCCAAAATTTTTGGGGGGCCAAAATGTTTTGATTTTAGGCGAATAACACTATTTTGTTTAGAAAAACGCCTCTCAAAGCACAAAATGACTATATTTTCTAAAAATGTGAGGGGGAATGACCCCTTTGGCCCCCAGGCTGCACTTATGCAGGTGGGTTATGTTCTTCTATCCTGAATTTAAATTTCCGTTTACATTAGGAATGGCGCTTGGTTTGTGGTGAGTACTACAGCAGCAGTAGCTATTGCGTTTGAGGTCATGACCATAAAAACCATGCACAAGAATGCAGTCAGGCTGTACACAGCACTTGTGTGCAACAACACGCTAAGTACCACGAATCCTTTGCCTATCTGATAAATTGCTTCTCTCAAGTCCGTCTAACGTGTTTTCTCTTGAGCATCACACTCAGAGCAGTGGCAGCACTCCAGCTAGTCAATACATGTTACCAGATATGTTTTTCGCTGATTGTGGAACATAAGTTTAGCCAGGGAGGCCCAGGGGGCCATGGACCCTCAAAATTTTTAGCATGTCTAGTCGTTTTGCGCTTTGAGAAGCGGCGTCCTGAACAAAAATACTGTTGCTCACCTAGAGTCCATTTTGGCTTCCCCAAATTTTTGACCCCCAAAAATTTTGGTCTGGCTAGGCCACTGTTGTGGGGTAAGGGTAAAAGTTGGGGGCATTCTTCTTTTTTACACAAAACGTTCACGTTCAACTGCTGCGGAGGGTGGTGGAAGATATCTCCAAAAAGATCTTCGTGCATGTTAGGTGTTCATTTTTGCGTTTCTCATTTTCTCAAACAAAACACTGTAGGGAACTTCCTCGACTTTTCCATCAAACACCGCAAGGCCCGATGCGTCGCTTACCGCTTGATTTCCTGACCCCTGAAGCTTGTCCTCCACATTCCGCGCAAGTTTAGGCCTTACTGCATATAATATTGAAATCTCCTCACCTCGACGTCAAAACGTTTCACCGGGTGATCCTGCGCTTCAGAATGATAAAAACATATTCCCATTTATCGCATACGTGATTTGTTTTACAGATGCCTAAGTGAGCTATGTTATTGTATAAAATGGAGAAGTCCATTAAACGCGCTAACAGCTGTCTGGAGTGGCCAAATAAGATTTCCCAAGTTACAAGATGCTGCAACATCGTAGGGAAAAGCATGGGACTGGCTGCAGTTGCGTGGTCAGCAAACCTGCTGCAGAGGCTCTCCCCACTTTCTTATGCGAAAACCTACTGTCTACTGAATTTTTACTGATGTGCCCTCCCGATTAACAATTGATGTTTATTCAATATCGTAAGACAAAATAGGGCTGCAAAGGTCTTTTTCGAGATGAATTCTTTGCTTGTCAGTTTATACTCAACAATCTCATTTTTAACCTCATGCTTGCTGCGTTTTAGAAAACGACGTTGTAAATGCAAAAATCCATCCATAACCATTTTATCAGAGCAAGTGACTTGCTTTCTTACATAAGACTTGCTTTCTTACATATTTTAGTCGTGTTCATGGAAGACGTCACCAAAATCGCCCTTCGCTACATGATTAATTTTACAGTTGTGAAACGTTATCAAATTGAAGCCGTGTAAAAATTTGAGACAATCGGGGTTATTTTTTGTACATGGCGCTTCGAAAAATTTTCAGACAAAGTTAAAGCACTTTTGTGGATGGTTTTCAATTTGCAAAACCATCGTTTAGAATAGATAGTTTTTATTGGTTTTGTAACTGCGGTCTCCTGTTTACAGTAGAACGAGTGTAAACAACCCAATTTTGCTTCGGAAAAGTGTGTTAAAATAAAGTTTGCGTTTGTTTTTAATCTTCGTTTTACTTTCCCAAAACGTTTTAACACAGCTTGAATTTTATTGTCGCGCATGGGTACACGTTTTCGGTTTGCCGATTTACAGGTGTTGTTTGAAATTGCTGTGAAACAGCAATTTCAAGATAAAATCGTGTTGAGACACCTTACGAAATGCACAAAACGCAGCAGGTTTTTACAAAAAAAATAAACTCTGAAAAGCTAAGCATCTGATAAATCGAAAATCCCACACCTAAAGTGATGGTCACGTAATCATGGCAGAAGTCGCCATCAGATATCCGGCAGTGTTAAAACCCAGGGCAGTCTTTAGTGGTGCCATGCAGGCTGCGACTTGATATTCAGCGTCGTAATATGAAAATTGTACTTTTGACGCACTTTGAAGATTCTCTGTTGAAGGCTTTGAAATTGTTTGAAGTTTGACATGATTTGGCATCAGGATGTAGTGATGACCTTCTTTATAGTCAACCCCTGGAAACTTTGTTGCTACTACAACGGCTTGAATCGCATTCCACCTCCCTGTGACCTGTTTGTCGCGACTAACAAAAAACGCCGAAGGGGTGACTGTGTTGAACACTATGGTTTATGACATTTTGATTTTGCTATGCTTCGCAAGGTCTTCGTTTGGATGTGGCAGCAGGCCCATAACCAGAGGGGGCGAAGTCCCCCTATAAAAATTTTCGCCTCACCTGGAAAAACACGTTGGACATAGTTTAAAAGTATAGGCATTGTTTAAAAAGTTTGGGCCACTCTCAGAAAACTCTTCGCTCCCCTGGTGTCCCACGCTGGTCACGGGCCTGTGTGGCAGTATGTTTTTGTTTGAAGTGTTTCTGTAGAAGCCTCCGACATGACTTAGTATGGTTGTTCAGGCAACATCTCCGTCCGCAAACTCTGTAGTCTATTACACGGAGCCATCGTCGTCAAATGCATTGCGAGGTTTGATTTTCGTGTTTAATTGTTGGTTATACTTAGCGGGAAATAACCTTGCAGCAGCATCTCCATGTATTTTGGCGTCACACCGTGGCAATTGCACAAACATCCGACCACTAGTTTTGAGTGTGTTGCTCAGCTTCCTAATTTCGTTCTTTGATGAAACATATTGCCCGAGCAATGCAACATACTTTTTATTTTACTTTCCACTTCCCTCTAGGCGGCGACAGCAAATAAAAAGATTATGAAATATTGCTGGCAGCGGTATCTTGAGCAGCAGTAAAGTCAGGGCCGCAACTAGATCAAAATTTCGGGAATGCAAACAGATCCTATGTTTTGTACCGTCAGATAAAACAGAGTTACTGGCTGGGGAAAGGTATTTTTGCATGTGTAGTTTTTGCGCTATTGCGTCCTCAACACATTGCGTACGTGTGCGCGCACTCCCAATTTTTCTGCTGTTTCTAAACCACTTGCAGCTGAGTCAAGTACGAAAAAGACATTCGCATTTCAATTATCTACACTCCAAAAACGTCATACCACCCCAAGCACCCGGTTGACAAATGCACAACTACCGGTTTTCTGTTGATAAAAAGCACTTGGCTGCACACTGAACTGGTACTTTGTCTGAATAAAATTATAGAGTCGGGTGGATTTGGTTCATCCATAAACAAATTAAGCCAGCGCTACATGAAGTATTCGCCTCTGCAAAAGTGCATAATATGCAGCAGGCAAATTCTAGCAAGAGGCGTCTACAGGCAAATACATAGCTATACCATCTCTTTTCGTATTTATAGAGTAGGTTGAGCCATTTTACTCCAGCTGCACTCACACCACAATATCGAACTACGGCTCAACATAGGACTCACTGCATGCTTGTGGTGAACTGTTGTAGAAAGGTTTGGGAAGATTTCTTGAATGTCTTACGTATCTTTTTCTTTGCCAAATTCCAGGTACTCCAACCACAATTATGTTGCTTTAAATAAAATGTGGCGTTTCTCTTGGAAAAGGCTAACGAGTTAACTTTACGTTGTGATGTGCACTTCATTATAGAGACTATACCAGGTATTTTAAGGTGTTTTAGGGACCCGATTCGGGTCCCTAGAATTGAAAATCGGGTCCCTAGAATCAGAGAAATCGGGTCCCTACAGATCCATACCGGGTACCTAACATTTTCCTTTAAAAAACCTGCTGTACAATACGTGTCCCAGTATTCTGTGTAAAAGTACTTGTACTGCCCTGAACTGCATGTGGAAACATTAGTCGCATTATCTATTTAATAAAGCGCATTCGTTTCCTCGCTGGTTGCTTCACTGATGATAAATAAACATATGTCCCAGAACGGAAACTCTCACGTACTCTTTAGACAGAGCGTCTGATTGTAACTCATTAGGACAGTGGTTTTTAACCTGGCGGTCGCGACCCTTGTTAGGCTCGCGAGCCTTTTTGGAAGGGTCGCAATTAGAGGTGGACAAGCACTTGAGTTACGCCTGCTAGAAATCATTTTTAATTAACATATTCGTTACGATTAGGCACAAAAGTCGTGGATAGGGAAGTTGTAGTAGATTGGGAACAATGTGTCCCAGTACAAAACAGGTTGAAAACCACTGCATTAGAAAGAACGCACAACCAACACCCATTATACCCCGACATGATTAGGCCCGCACTGAAGAAGGAGTTCGAAGATCCCGCAAGCATATAAAGTCTATAGCATCCAAACAATTTAGTAAAGTTTGATGACTTTTTCGTTTTCGCCAACAACTGAAAATATTTTGTTAGACTTTGCGACATTTCGTAGAATACGCGTGAGTACGTGATTTTTGAGAAAAGGCAACATCGCGTCGTGCCAGTTGTTTTCATTAGTCTTCATATTTTTAGATCCATTCGTATCTTTCACATCGGGGTTATATTTGAGCAGTGGTTCTCAAACTTTCATGAGCCGTGGCCTCCTTCTAAGTTTATCTGGCGAATACTTAATACATCGTGACACTTGGCTTATGCAATATCACGACAAAGCTACCTAGGGAAGGCCTCTGCTCGTGGCCCCCAAGTGGGGCCTAGGGCTCCGTTTGAGAAACCCGGCATATGAGGCTTGTAAAACTTTTATCTTTCCTAGCGGCTTTCTACACCTTATTTGCTTATCACTGAGCAGTATATGTCAAGAAAACAAGACTGCTTGCTTGCCCTGCTTGACATATCCGGAGTTGAAAATAGAAACAATCAAGATGCTGCTTTCATTGGCAAATGAGAAAATCCAAGGCCCATCAGACAATGGGATAAACGTTTCGCGTGTTTGGAAACAACAGCTGTTTCAGCAGGATCGCTCCAACACGATGACGTCAATCCAAAAATCACCTGAAGACTTCAGCTTCACGCTGAAGCTATTTATATTTTCTTGGACGATGTGGCAAAGACCAAACAACGTTATCACTACCTGGCATGCGCTTATTATTACGATGAAACAATCAAAGGTGAAACAATTTTTGTCGATTTTTCACAATTTTAAAGAAATGCTGTGCTTATAAGGGATGTAGTGCCCGTGGTTATTGCGGACCCCCTGTTCTGATGTTCGCAGGGTGTTTGGCGTGACCCATGAGCTTGAGTTGCTGTTGTTAAGCATAAAGCGTCAATCGATGCACCTTATGACAACATTTGTAAAGACGCAGAGCACAACTGTTCATGAATTTAAAAGACAAAATGTGGTGGTAGTAGAGTGCGTAGCCTATGCAACCATGTCTATTACGCATTACACTAAAGCACTCAGAAATTGGAACGTTCATCGCTTGCAATTAACTTGCATGTTACTATCCTATTCAAAATTTCAAGATAGGAGCAATAAACTGTTATATAACACTTGGCCAGACAACCTAGGGCGTTTTGGTGTCACGCACTGATCGGTCGCAGTGATGATTTACTAATTTATGTCACTGAACCGGGCATTTGAAAGACGGCGCTTTGAAAAAGTGGTGAAAGCTTGTAGCTTGAGATCAGGCATTTCTTGTAGGAATATTGCCCAGGTTTTCAATTACCAAGCCATAAACAAGCATTGCTCGGTTTCCGCCCAAAAATGCAACCAATCCCAATCTTGCTTTTGAAAGTCAAGCAGAAGTGGAGTGAATGAAACTGTCTATGGAAAACCAAATATTATTCGAAGCACTTTTTATTAGATAACATTTTTGTTGTTTGGGGATAATGCCTTGTAATCGCCTATAAAGTTCTGCATTCACAGCATATTTCACGTCATTCAACTTTGAAAAATTTGCGCCCAAATACAAAAAACGCTTATTTCGCATATGAAGTAAATGCCGGATATAAATTGCAGCTTCAGCCTGCATCCAAAAAGAGGTTCGGAAGTGCTGAAAAAACAGCCTTCAGAGAGCCTTGGTTGATATACAACATAAAGCGTTTAATATTATATTGCGGTTAGTCTAATCTTTCTGCTTAAAAGGTTTCGAAGAGGACAATTGCCCTGCGGTATGGCTCCTTGGTGGAGGCTTTACTCAACAGACGCGAGGTATGCTCCATGATAAAAAGACATACCAAGCTGGCCAAACCGATAATTTTTATTTTGACAAATTTCACAAAGAACAGCAAAAAGCGCTATGTCTTTGGTACCATAATAAGATTGCAGGAGAACCCAGTCCCCCCAACCCGTCCCTGCCAACTACAGCACTTTGCCCCTTTACCTAAGCGTGTTCGGTCTGTTATAACTGTAAAGTTGTTCACGATGGTAGCCATAAAACAGGAGCTCCCAACCTGAGGTACGCATACCACTGGTTGTGCGCGAAGGTCTGCAGGTGGTACACGAATAACTTCCATTTTTTGAACAAAGCTGGATTCACAGCTTTCCAGTTTGCGTATCGGGCCATGTTTCTAAATAAATTTTCCTGTAGCCATTCCTATTGTATCGCAGCATTATGACTTTCGATGCGCTGTTAGCAAATTTACGTCACGCATCGACCAATTGGTGGAAGGTAAACAAATAGAAAAATTTCATTAGGTTTAGTTGTAGCCTTTTATTGTTATTTTAATATATATTATTCTTCTCAATAAACTAAGATTCTATCAAATAAGTTGTTGTGGAAGAAGCAGTGTTTTTTAAAGTTTTTCGAAGGGTGTCGTGGTGGAGGTTTAGGGTGTCAACACGATTTTCCCTTCTATGTCTGATGATTTTTACTGATTTTCATACAATTGCAAGTTTCCGTTAAAATATGCCTAATTATTAGAACACGATATTCGATTTTGGCAAAAAAATAAAGACAATTTTATAAATAGAAAATTTCAGTGTCCATACTCATTCATTCATTTTCCTGCCCGCTTTTCCTTTGGGAAGGGTTGCGGGTACAGCAACCGTAGGTGGTCCCGAAATACCTCACGATCAACAGCAATCTCAGAAAGATCACCTCGGCCCACACCAAGCCGGGACCAAGGAAAGTCGGAGATGTAGTCACGCCACCTGGTCCTTGGAAGACCTCTCGGCTGCTTTCGCGTGGGTGTAGCCAGCAAGACTTGCCTCGCTAATCTTTTCTGGGAGATTCTGGACACATTGCCGAACCAACGTACCTGGGATCTTTCTGTTCGGAGAAGTGGCTTGACATTCTGGGCTTTACGGATTTCAGACCTGTGCACTTTGTCACGAAGTGTCACACCCTGAACTTTTCGCAAAAAAAAACATTTTTGCCGCTTGTTTTTTGTTTTTGGAACGTATTCTTTCAGTCATTACTCAAGGTTCATGTCCACAGATGAAGATCGAAACAAAGACCGATTTAAAAACTGAAAGCTTTGTGAACTTTGAAAGCTCCTGTTTTCACCACAGAGCAACAAAGCTCACGCGGAATTGCGTTTGCCTCGGAATTCGGGTTTCAATCTCTTTGTTCCGACTTCTGCAACTCGTGAATACCACCGCAAAGTATTAAGGTACTTCACCTGCTGCAGTAGGCTATATTGCCGCTCACTTGCAGAATACACTGCTTTGGGCCTCTTGAGAGACATAATACATCGGTCTGTTTAAGGTTGATTTTAGTGCCTACTTGGATGCACGCAGCTGAAAACCGATCAAGTGCATTTTGAAGGCCCTGTTGAGAAGTTGGTAACAGTACCAAATCGTTCGCAACAAGCAATGGGTAATTTCTGGAGTTCCCAACGGTGACATTCTCGTCGACTCGGCTGTGTCTCAATATTTTGGGAGAGGGCCACAAAGCTATTGCACAACACTTCGAGGACCGGACATCTTAAGTGACGTGATTGGTATCGGAAAAATTACATTCTACCAAATGAAGACATTTTTTGTAAATATATCATTTTTTCATTATTGGCAAAATGTATTTTGCGGCCGGAAGAAATAGCTTTGCGGGTCGGATTTGGCCCACGGGCCGTAGTTTGAAGACCCCTGATATAGAATATGAAGAGGAGTGGTGACAGCACACACCTTTGTCGGGAGTCTATCAGCACGGTGAACGGTTGTGATTTAACTCCACCTACAAGAGCACCGATTGTGAGCAGGAATACAGTTACTTGACGGCCAGTAAGAGATGGCCGTCAACACCATTCTCCCGGAACACTCCCCAAAGCTTTTCAGGAGGAACCAGGTCATATAATTTCCCGAGGTTGACAAAACATGTGTATACGTCTTTGGAATGTTCCCAAGATTTCTCGAAAATCTGTTGGAGAGTGGAATTTTGCTGTGATGTGCTAAGGCCGTGACGAAAACCGCACCGGGTATCATCCAGCTTAGGTTCAATTATTTCGAGGTATCTTTTTACAAAGCACTTGGCGTATACTTTTCTAGGGAGGCTAAGGACAGAGATGCCTCAGTAGTTGGTGCATTCACCCCGTCTCCCTTTCTGTGTATTGGGATGATCAGTTTGCCAACCTTTCGGTGCCCTTCCAAAACGCCATGCCACCTGTCACGCAGTGGCGCAGACAGTATGAGGCCGAAGAGCCCATGGCGAAACAAACTTGCTAAGATTTTCACTGGTGCTTTACATCAATTTTCAATTGTTAGAAAATAAACGGAAGGAACAGTCGGACTAAAGGCGACGATAGTGACTGACAATGTCATAAACTGGCCCCTCCTGAACAAAACTCTTGGCTGCGCTACTGATGTCACGCACACGAGTCAGCCAAACCATCATCCAGCGTTCTAAGTTTCCCTAATTCACTCTCAAACCTTTCCAATTAGCTTTAAGCTCGCATTTGGCAGCGGCATCAGACAATTGAATGATGCACAGTTCTACGGAAGCTTTCATCTGTGCCAAGTTAAAACATCCCGACCGAAAAACTTTGCTCAGTTCTGTCAGGTGAGGTAGCATGTTGGCAAAAGGAAAGCACCATAATGGAATTTTTTGTTTTCACAAGTCGCAGTAAAAAGATGCTCGGTGCATCACATTTTGTTTCTCACAGCTGTTTCAGTGCGGCCCAAATAGCCAAAATCTCACTCCTAGCTCTCACAGTTGCCTCACTCGACAACCACCTTGTTTAGCATGCGCGCTGCAACTACCGACTTTTTGTCTTCATTGTAGCCTGATGCATCTCCTGGCAAGCCGATCGCAACGGTGAAACAGTAAAACACTTACATAAGTGCATTAAAGTGCTTTCACATTTTCGTACACTGTACAAATCTGCGGAAGTGTAGCAACAGGCTGAAGTGAGACGGTGCGCATGACAATGCGCAGATAACATTCTTATAATTTACGCTTCCAACTTCTGCGCCAGAGAATTGTGCCGGCCTATCATTGCAGCCGCTGTTGCAATGGCCGCGTGCAGGAAAACATGCTTCCCTCAAATCGTTTTACTTCAATGCAAGGAAACCATATTGTCTTAGCTTTCAGAATTTAGGGTGTCATTGCAAAATTTTACGGTGTCATTTTGACACCCAAAAACGGCTTAAAAAAAACACTGGAGGAAGTATGGTTTCCAAGTGGTACGAGATCGTAAAATGGTTGGGAACGATTGCCTTAAAAGAATAAAAGATCTCGAAAAAGTTCAGAAAAACTTTCTTTATCGCTTTACGTTACGATGTCACTCCGCAGGTTGTTGTCATGTGTCTATATAGCCCCAAACATCTCAGACCCTAGCTGAGCAAAAGTAAGCACCTGCGAAATGAACTGAAGCGCCAGGATTTCAGTCACTACGTCACAAAAAATCTCTTCCAAAGAAACCTCCGTGCTGTTTATCGTGACTTTAACGTTTATTACAAAATTACAAAATTTTAAGGGCTTCATCGTACAAATTTTCTGAGCTACACTTATTTCCAGCTGTCTTACTCGGGCGTGCATAGCATGAAAGCGACGAACACAAAGAACAAACGTGGTAAAAGGGTCTGTGCGTATGCTAGGAGAGGAATTCCGGATTTTCGTGTCCAAGGACGCTGACGTGAATCATGGCATACGGCACACCGGCCCTACTAAAGTACAGCCTATATCGAATAGGTGCGGGAGGAACTTAGCTGTTGAGATGTTCTCACACGTTACAGTTGGGATATCGCCACGGGAGGTTGTTTGTTGCTATGTGGTGACTTCGCGATTTATTTTCAAATCATAAAGGGAGCTTGAGAGTCACGTGACATCTTGTTTAGTTTAGTTTCTCATTCCTGGATGTAACTTACACTGGACCTCGGTCGCTAGCCGCGACATATTACGTCCAGTGCAATAAATACTTGGTTGAAAAAGACGTGGTGACATCGGTTTTAGAACAATGTAATATCGCACCCGGCGCGTGGTTCTCACGGGTCGACCTGTCGGTAGATTGTGTAAAGCCGGCTCATATGTCATTCCGCTCAAAGCTTTGTGCGTTGGCAAAAGCATGTTTGGACGCTATCTCCGCTTCCACACAACACCTGGAGTCTCTTGATTGCGTTGTAACACCTGCAGTTATTTCACAGAATTATTTCGTAATTATCGAGCGCGGTATGCTTTTGTGTGTTCCTGATCTCAGCGTAGCAAGCCATCGGGATTTTATCAGCTTCTCTCCGGGTTGATGCGCTAAAGCAGATTTTACAATTCAGCTACAAATCTGTCTTCTTTCCAGTATGTGGTTAATGACGTCCTACACAAGAGCGTATTTTTTCTTTCCGGTTGAATTTCACCTCAAAAACCATACGGTTGAGTGCACATAATAGTAGGCAAATATCAGATTGTCTGTGGAGTGTGAGCAGAGTTGGATCAACGCATAGGCCAAGGCCTGGAACTCCACGCTGCAGATATTTTTTGCCTCTTTCTTCAGTTTGGAACTTTTGCTTTCCAACTTAACTATACACCGACAATTTTAACCAACACTTTGTCAATCTGGCGTTGCTTTGTTTAACCCATAGTGGCTTGACAGCGTACCAAGATTAAAATTCAATATTGCTTTCCTCACCACACGCCTTCCTTTGCCGACCGTCAACCATGGGAGTAGCAAGCATTGTTATTTCGCTTTGGCTGCGACTGCATTTACTCAGGTTCATCGAGTACAGTCAGAGAACCAAACAACTGAAAAGTTTCCGCGGTATGTTGCCAAAAAGGTGCGATTTTATTTCTTCAATGAACAAACCTATATGCACTAAGCAAAACGTTTGTAAATTGTGTCAGCACCAGCAAATTCAGCACCATCCGAGACATTTTGTGGACCAATTGTAACGATATAACGATTGCTTCTCTAAAAGCCTGCAGTGTCTGAATGTTTTACAGCGGTTTATAGCCTAATATACAATAAATTTTGTTCACAGATACAGTTAGAGAAGGTTGTGTCAGAAGAATGATCGACAGCAGGTAGGGTACCATAAACTGAAATTACCCTAGCGTAGGTCCTTCACCTTGAGCATCGCTAATCCGTGCGTGGGCCCAACCACTGCGAGAAACCGGAATTATTCGCAGTTGTTTGTTGAAGCGGATCAATTATATAATCAACGTACTTTTGCTTCAAAAAACTTAGTTTTGAAAGAATTCTCCTATCACTAGCAATAGCACGAGTTATATGTGTAACTGTTTTGTATCCCACCAAGATCAGTTTATCGATTTGGGATACAGTTACAAAATTTGATAAATTTAGCGCCCAACGTGGGGCTCGAACCCACGACCGTTGGATTAAGAGTCCAACGCTCTACCGACTGAGCTAGCCGGGCACATTTTCCACGGGGAAAAATGCTGTAATATACTAATGCAGAAAATTTAAAACCGTTTTGAAAGTAGGGCGTTGCAAAATATCTTTTGTTATTCGTCGGTTGTTCAGAAAACTATGCATTGATGCATTGACAGTCGCTAGAATACTGCTAGTTGCAATGATCAAGTTGTCAACTGACATTTTGAAGAATAAATAAACTCGGCACCTGCTAATTAGATTAGAATGGAATCTTACGAGGCGTTCCCCAGAAGCCTGAGAAGGGTAGCGACACCGAGCAGGTGCGTCGTGTTGCGATCTACAATGCGCACACCTGCGGATGCTACACAATGGTCTTTATGACATTGTGCGCGAGCCGATGCCAATCATGTCCAGGCTTGGGAACCAGTGTGCTTTGCTGTTTACGTTCGAGACCGCTTCGACACTCTTCATTGACGGTTTACAGTTACAGAGTCCGTAAACACAAACCAGTACCTCCCGTCATGTATGGCAACCCAGCAACGGCATAGCAGACATGCTGTCTAGAGTCTAGACCCACCGCGTTGCACTGTGTTGCTGGACGCATAGGTGCATCCTCAAAGACAATGATGGGCAAGAGATGACAAACTTTGTCAGATAGTTCGAGGCAAACGAAGCAGTGTTCACCTCCAGGATCTCACAGACGTTGACTTCAGTTTAATTCCTAGGCCCACAAATCTGTAAAGCTGAATTATGGTGCCAACATCATGATACCAATTACCAACATGAGTTGTACAATAGGTAGATATATGTCATAAGTCATGACACACATGATGACAGTATGAATGAAATGATATCTTTTCTAAAACTAAATACTCCACTCTTCAACTAACCTTATTTTGTTTTACATATACTCGACACTACACATACTGGATTACTGTTTACTGCCACACCTTTTTATAATCTGTCTCCACCTCTGCCTATTCAACCTCATTCCGTGGTGCTATGTGCTTGGTGGGGCATAGGCCTACATGCAACTGAGGTGCTCCATTATGGTCCGTGGGTAACTGTAGTAGCCCACATCTTCATGATTTTTGTGGATAAACACTGTTTATGGCCTTGCTTTTGTTCTGATAATGTTGTGTTTATTACATTGCTCTCCGCCTCATAACCCTTGTACATTGTTGCTTACTACTCTCACCTATGTGCATGATTCACCTGCTCATCTGTACATGCTTCAACTCTTTACCCATTGCTTACCCATCACCATCTGTGTTATGCAAATGATTGTTGTGTAGGCAGGCTATATTATTTAACATTTATGTTTCTATAATATCTGTTGTTCAATTGAAATGTCATGAGTAGGTAGTGCAATCAATTTTTTTACCTAAAAACGAAAAATTTTCACTTTCCAATTTTAAAATTTTGACTTTACTTTGACCTATAAATTTTCTGCGTTTGCAATTGCAAAATAATTCAGCCTTAGGTGTTGAGGTTAACCCAGAAGCATATTCATGCTCTCTCTGCTTCGAAATTATAAAAAAATTGGTTGTTTAACTTTGGGGATGATGGATTGATAAGTACATTAATAACCAAAGTCGAGTCAAACCTGACAACATCATATAAAGTTGAAACACTATGTGCAATAATGGATTGAGCATTTACCAAACCAAGTACTGTAAGACCACGTTTCTTTCCTCAGCACGCCTATCCTACACAACATTCAATCGTCCAGTGGTGGGAAAAACAACATCCTTATGTCAGAAATCGCAACAAACCAATTATTATGACAGAATTGCAAATAAATTTGCAAAAGTATATCCATATCTGTTGTTGTAGTTTCAATAAAGTATCGATTAAGAGAAAAAAACTGTGTTGCAAGAAAAGTTTGATCCAACGATAAATTTTGACCTAATGATAGATTTTGACTTTTTTTGACCTTATAACTTGGGATTCCTTCATGGTATGAGCGTAAAATTTGGTTTGTGGACGTTTCATAAGCTTTAAAAAAGGACTTTTGGTTGTCCTAGTCATGAGATTATTTCGTTCATGTTTGCAATGGTCCCCCTTTCATTTGCTATTTTTGACTTTGGGCTATTTTTGACTAGGCTAGTCTGTTTGCTTTTCCAATATTTTGTTTGCATCTGATTTTTTGCGTAATGTGTCCCATTTTCTGTATTTTCTCAATGATGGGTCAATTCCCTACAGAACGCGCGCATTTTGAAATGATTTTTGCAGTTTGCGGCAAGCAGTTTTTGTTACAGCTTACTCCTTTAGGTTCCAGACAAGAAAAAACTTGTGCATCTTTGCGCAATACCATGGATGACCCAGGTCCAACGTCTTTAAAATTTCTCAACATATCGTACGAAACGTTGAAGAAAACAGATGTGTACTTGAACCTCAATTTTGGAAAATCCTTGGAATCTGCACGTGTTCTTCACAGACAATCAAATAAATACACATAGGCCAGGTTTCAATGAATGATTATAGGGTGTCCAACAGACTTGCTCTGAGTCTGAAATTTTCGATTCCGACTGCACTGTAATTGAGGTGAATTGGACTACAACCGTGGTACTTCAGTCGGCCAATTACCGAGATGCAACGCTGTTTGGGCCGGGAAAAGGGAAAGATAGAACAGAATACACCACTAACAAATATGGCACGACTCAGCCTCATTGAAGTGCAGTATAACCAAGAGTAGATAAACACCCGTCTGATGAGTTCACGCAGAAATCGATTGCGGTGATAAATTAAACAAGCTGCAGCGCAAGCCTCACTGGACTGTAATCTTATATTTGACTAAAAAAGATGCGCGAAACCACTGAGAAGTCAAGCCTAACGACAATATTACGCAAAAACGTCACAAATATGTACCCGACATTTTTTACAAAATAAATCAAAGGTTGAAAGTTAATATCAGTGATGTAATCGAAACCTTCCTCGGAGATCAAGTCCTTGTCCATAAAAGAAAAACCGAGCCGGAAACATGAATATTCGTGACCGAGATTCGAGGCCTAAAAATCTGTCAGTTAGAGGTGCATCCGAGCCTTTCAAATTCGTCGAATTCTATCCATTTTGGAAATATTTTTGGATTTTTCTTCATCGAGGATAAACCTAACAGTCAACAGGTTGAGCCAGTGGATCTTCACCCAGGGACGACGGAGAAATGGGGCATAAGGGGGGCAACGGAGGCAGAGGTACCTTTTCATTACAGTATCATAGGTATAATTTCATGGCTTATGAAGATCGGCTTGAAACAAATTTATTGCAGTTATTGGTGCACCCAGAAAATTCAGAATGGTTTTCTATAATTTTTGTTATTGTTTTTGAGGTCAACATTGTTGCCAAACAGAAACAAGCAAAACTGGTAGCGATTTTTTGCATTTTATAAGTTTCCATTGCCCCCAACCCTTTAACTGCCCCCCCCTGCCGTACCGCTGCTCCGGCGTCCCTGCTTCACATACCCATGTCTATAAGTAATTCCAAGTCTCGAGTAAAAGGTCTCGAGACGCATGCTTGCATCCTTCGAGACGGAGACGAATCGCACTGGCTGTAAGCGCAAGGCTGAAGCTTTCCCGCAAGAACACTGCTAGCTTGCTACAGCTGCTGCACATACACAAGTGTCAATGGACTTGCGATCCGCGTAATTAGCACAGATCAGGACACCGTTTTGAAGTTTTGACCTGGGTGACAAGAACTGAGTTGTCTTGATGCCAAACAATAGTAAAATCAGGAGCATATTTTCTGTTCGCAGTTTTTCACCACAGCCCTTCTCCTGTCCCAGTTCCCAAATCGGTCACGTGGTCGCACCTGGTTGAAACTGAATGAAACGTGCGTTCCAATCCCCGACATCAAGAGAAGACCAATCCACTCCCGGTGGACTTTTCTAGTGGACAGCATTAGCATTTTTCGGTATCCAAGCGTCTTGCGTTATTAGATCGCAATAATGTTCGGATAATTTACGCCAACAAAATAAGAAACTGATTAACTCGGCACGTCACCAGGATTTCCTTGTAAGATGGGGCCGAACACCACAAGACAGGGTAATTTTTCATAATTGCAATGACACTTTAACATTGGAAGTATACAGCAGGGAAAAGAATTGAAAATAAAGGGCCCTGACAACATGCTCTTTTCGTGTTGACGACAAACTGACTCCGTAATTCTGTATCTTAAGAAGTTGTGATGTACTTTGAAAGTTTCAGATCAGGTTTTTATGAATCAGTAGGTTGCATGGCGTTTTTGACTGGTTTCGTTTTGGGAATACTCACAAATATCATTCTGTAGCTTACAATTCGTTTTGATTAAGTGACCATCATAATACTTCGTCAATGCGAAATCCGATAAAAGGTTTTTGAAAACTTGCTGATGTTTCTATAGATGTTGCTGCTCTTAAGCTACAGCTTCCTAAAGGCTAGCACAAAATGATTGCTGAGATTAAACGGCCTACATATTCATTCTTAGAGAATTTGATCTGGTATCATCGACAGTGAACGCGATTCTTCACCATATATGCTGATTCGTGCCAAGATTAGACTTAGGACTTAACTGCCCATACATCTCGACTGATGGACTGCGTCTGCCTTCGAAGCAAATGTGCTGAATTCTGTTTACATCTGAAGAAGTGCAGCTGTGAGCCGTTGCTTTCTAAAAAAGTGGAGCTATTGATCGATTTATGAAGTGAAACGAAATGTTTTCAAGTGGATAAGCCGTTACGCGTGAAATTTTCGCACCAAGCACTTTAACGTGTCAGTACCGCTTGCGAATAACAGATTTTCAACCTCTTACGGGATCTTGCGGCCGTTCTGAGAGTTTCGCGTTTCAATGATGGTTTATTCGCGTTTATTTGTATTTTTACTTATTTATCTGGAACTAAAAATCCATACTGCACAAGTTTACATTGTGGAAGAAAGGAGGACTTGCAAAAAGCATCAGACATCTGAAGTGAGCGGATGAAACTTTCGCCGTCGCAAAGCCTCAGCGCAAATGTGCGCAAGCATACCATGTGCGACGGGTGTTTGGGAGGGTGCCCACTTTTAGCTAGATCTGCCAAGTTTGTGGATATCAAACGAATCACGGGAGGTCTTGCGCATTTTCAGGGCATGGAAATATACTTAAGGGCAAAACGCATATAAGGGTAGTTTTTAGGCCAAAAGGAAAAATGCCAACGCGGATTTTGAAACGTTGAGGCGCTGACGTCTTCAGCTATACTCCGATTCGGAAAAAAATGGATGACCTTTTTTAACTGACTTTGGATGAAATTTAAAGAAATTCTGTCAACCAGACGATAGAGATCCACTTTGCACGAGAAAAGTTGGTGACGGAAATTGGGAAAGCGACAAATTTTTCAGAGTAAACGGCTTCTGCCCCCCACCTGGAAAAAACTTTCGGTACCGCTCAGGCCTGTAGCCGTAAGGGGTGGCATTCAGGGGCAGTGCATGTGCCAATACATAATTTAGTTGTGGAGGTCGCAAGCGACGCTTTCGGTTTAGAAACTAGTTTTGTTGCAGATTCCTCACTATGGAAGGGAGAGGACCAGATTGATTTTGCCAAATGTCCTTTCGAACCCTCTACTTATCAACTAACGTGCAAAATTGATAGGTTTTGATCAGATCTATCAAAGGTTACTTAAAACCGTGCGGTATTTCGAGTCCTAGAGCTGCTGTCCCCCGAGACCCTCTCCAGAGGTAAAGCGTGTGTGAAAATGAATTAATGAATGAAACCTGGAACCACATCCTTGTATCAAAAAGATCTGTTGTTGAATCATTTTCCAAACTGAAAAGGCCCTCTACGAGAAAGGTAGGCTAGAAGCGGGGATATTTTTTTGCTCTCTCTGACATGTCTGAGGTCTTGCAGAAGTTCGTAAAGCAGATTTGTGGTGGTTGTTACACGGAGCAACGTTGGCCATAAAACTAACAGACGACAAACGCAGAGCACTTTGGTGTAAATGTCAGAAACGCTGTGCGCGGGACAGAAAATGAAGTTCTGCAAAGTTCAAGGTGCAACTGTACACAGCATTTTTCGTTTTGTAACAAGTGTAGCATAACTTTACGCATGACGGTTGAAAAAGGATTTGGTCGTGGAGCAAGTCAAACTGGAAATGAATCTTTTTGCAACTTTGGTGCCACTTCACTGAAATTAAACAAGTAATGAATGGGACATGCTATTTTTCAAAACTTCTTTTTCTTCTAATTGTCGCTGAAATAATAATAATATTAATAAATAAAAAACGGCCTTCCAGCTGAGGTGTACTCACTGTAAATTCTAAACTCCCAGTACACGTTTCGGCTCCTATCCATTACGCAATTCCTATCGGCTGTGTTTATGTTCCCATTTAAAAACATTCAGACTGTCCACAAATCCAGAGTTGGCGATAGCAGTCACATCACCTTAAAAAACAAATTTAAATAAATATCTCACGTGCAGTGGTGCTTGCGTATGTCGCAAAGTTGAGAAACTCTTGAACGTATGGAAGAAAACTGAAAAAGAACGCATTGCTTCAGAAACGAAAGTATTTTTTACGGTTAAGAAGAAATAGCTTTTAGAAGTTTCGCCTAAATGTCCACTGTGAATTTTTTCCCAACAGGACATTTCGAACCAGAAACACATTTGTGTCCGAAACAGCCGCTTTCGGGACGGTGGAAGCGCAGAACAAAACGAAACGTGTTTTGGGCACTCTGCCCGGTTGGCATTCGTGCTCACAGTCTTTTCGCGTTCAACAGGGCAGCGCCCCTGCGTGTCTGTCTCGCTTTGATTTTCATCTGATTAAAGTCACCCTGGGCATGACCGATAATGCGAACACGAAAAAGCCAAACCGGGAGGAAACGAAGAGCGGTAAACCTTCGCTGCTTCATTAACAGTAAAGCGAGAGGTCTGATGCCGCAGCACCGACCCAATCGGATTTACGCATTCGGGTGACTTGTGCAGGTGCAAAGGGGGAGAAGCAGTGTAAAGAAAGTTAATATGCTTTTCGTTGGTGACGGAACAAAAGAACCAAATCATCTCGCATTATGACGCAATTTCACGGTCTTCATGAGCGTCAGAGCGGCAAAACAGACGATGATGTCATAAGGCACGGTTCGAGATGTTTTCAAAGACAGGACAGGGTAGTTACCCAATTTTTGCTTCGACATCCTATCGCGAAAATTACGTTCCTTTGAACACCTTTCTTTGCCAGGTAATCCTAGGAACAGGACTGCAAGGAAAATCAAACTATATGGCGTTGCTTTCTTCAGATGGGCCTTTGTGTCGTCACAGGGATGAACGAAATATGCAATAAACGGAAACCATATTTTGCATTTTGCAAACGTCTAACTGGTGTCTTTGTAAAAAAATAATGTTTTTGCCCAAAGTAAGAGATTTAACTAACTACAAGACATTTCGAATGCAACTTGAGAGCAGGGGGGGGGGTATTGGAAAAACAATATTTATAAAAAAAAGAAAATTATATCGTAAGCGCGAACACACTCAAGTAACCAGAACAGCAGATTGCATACAGGCAATTTTAAGTTCCTCAGAAACTGTTAATGTACGCCCTCATATTAAACGCAGGTATTGTCGAAAACATCCTGCGAGTACTGCGTTTGAAATTTGCGAACTTGAAAGTCGAAATTTTACATCATGTTGACCAAGTCCTCATGATAACGTCACAATGAAAACAACCGATTGTTCCAGCATTCATCTGCACGTATGACTGCCAGGTCAAACGTGACAAAACGCATTGAATACTTCGACTTTACAGTGACTGGGTAGTTCGTTCGCGTCGCACGTTACATGAAGTGTAACTTGATGCTACATTTTTTGACCTATATTTGCCACGTTCCGCGAACAGGGTGTCGGCCGCAAATCCCGGAGTAATAAACTCACCTTTTGTTCATGCGTTTTTTGGTCTCAGATTTGCAAAGGCGATTACGGTTCTTGTTTTAAGCAGCGGTCGCAAGGTAATCGCGTCAAAATCACGGCGCGTAATTAGGCTTGATAAACAGTGCGCCCTGTTTGTCAAAGCTATTAAAACACATTCTGAAGCGCGACGCTAAAGCTACAGAAAGATGACCGAAGTTCAACGTAACGGCCTACAGCGGGCGTCAGCGGCGGACAGCTGGTTTGGCGATTTCTACCAAGCAATGCGCATGATTTGCTGTATGCGCAAATATTCTGGGTGAACCGATTGCGTGCTTTTGTGAGGGCACCGCGTTCTTGCTCCTGCGCTGAGCGATCAGAACTACGCTTCTCGCTCAGCTTTCCGGACGGAAGCGAAAATATGTTACGCGGGTAACATATCAGGTCTGTCAGGTGACGCGGCTCAACCAAGCGACGAGTGATTGGGCCAGACACGGCGGCGCCAGCACACCTGGGTGCTGGAGCTCGGCGACGTTGTGTCCACAGCGCGATGTAATTTGCGGTACACACACGTGCACTTTACATCACAAAGCAATTACCTTATCCGTCCGCATCCGTCGCTGCGAATGCATCAGCTTGGTCGTGTGCTTTTTATCGCCATCGACATCGCAGGATTTTCGGCCATCTCTCTGTGACAATGCAGAGATGTGCAGGGACAAACTACAGTGTTTCCCAGAAAAACATCCTGCCGATAACGTCCTTCCTGACACTCGGAAACCTTAGTGCTCTTCGTTTTACTTCACAGCTTCCAGTATATTGTTCCAAACCGTCAACAGGTTGGCAAATGCGATGAAACGTTTGCAACAAAATTAGATAGGATTTCCGGCTTTCGGCAAACGCGCCCAAACCAGTGATGATGCAGCGATTGTGTCCCATTTTTGACGTTCTGACATGGCTGATCTTCCAAAGTCCTTTTTCTTTGCATGTATCTCTGTACGCTGCATAGAAGTGATTGTGACAGCATCACATCACCTTGAATTAGCCGCACCAAAACCATTCGAACGTTGTTTTGTATCAGTGTAGTGCATCTGCTCAGAGTCGCTTAGTACAATCTTACAAACTGTTACATAGATGAAATATTTTCATCAGTGACTTTGAAGCGGATGTTTTTTTTGTTTTATTTTCACAGCCTAACATTTAAACACAAAACAGACGAAACAACAGAATCGTCTGTTTTCTGTTTTTTTCAACCTGCGTTCTGCAGAGTGTGTGTGTTCATACTATGGACTTCGTGTCTGCTATAAACAAACAAATAAAAATAAAAAATAAAAAAATAAATCGTGCTGCCATAGTCAGTTTGGATTTGCATCCTTACTTGGGTGTTTGCCGTTTGTGTGAAGATCAAGTGATCAAGTGCAAGCAAAAAGACATGAAGGGAAAATTACGAACTCAGTGATTGCCTTCTTCAGTCAAGACAGCTGCGTCACCCTTTCTGCAACATGATGTACTGGGCATTAAAGCTGTTCATAACTATACATCGTTTTTCCCTCTCTCATTAGTTTCAACACCACTGTTCGCAGCGATAAAATACCTAGGAAAACTTTTTGCCAATCAAGCGGTGGGCGCAGCAATGCGAAAGTAGTCCTTGTGAGTCTACAATTGCTTTGCTTCAGTGAATTACATCAGTAACTTTAACGTGTCGGTAGATCATCACGTAGGCTTAAGAATCTCGCATGTGTGCTTGTGACTGGAAGCTTTTAATCGGCCACACAAGTCTGCAGCAAAGCAAAGTGCTTGTATTTGGCAATCCCAGCAAAATCCTTCTAGCACTTTGTTTTGGACGTGGCGAGGAAAACGTGATCACGCACGAGTGGTGTTCATTCTAATTTGTGTTCTCACTATTGTTAAGTAAAGCTGGATTTTCTAAGTCCGCAGAACGAATGAGAAATGAAGACAATTTTAAACTCTACTTCTTTTATTACAAAGATACATACATATATACTTTTATGCTGTGTAGATAATATTCGATCACTTCAATAAAGATCTTAATTTTGCAGTTTGTAGCGTGCACAATCATTGTAGCAAAATAGCCGAACAAACAAACATGGCATTCTCGCGCAGAGGTGCCTCAGCGCAGATTAGCCGGATTCGGCCAGGCGTTGATTCTAGCAGGAAAGGGCCAGACCGGGAGCTTGTCTATTTTGAAAAAAAAGCTTTATCCACGACATATGAAGCACTTGCATGACAAATCTGACAATTTCATTAGTTTTGATCAGTTTTGTTGGCCATTTTTTCAGTAAAATTACTTTTGTTCAAAGGTTGCTGAAGTACCAAACAAAAACTCTTCAGGCAAAAAAGCTTTCCGTTTTGCTCTTTTTGGTACTTTTACTGCAAATTATGGCCTTCACGAAAGTTTGTTTTTTCAAGGTGCTAACGGGGTTAAGATGATTTACGACATCACTGCACTGTTCCAGTAGCACAATAAGAACTGAGTGCAAGTTGGTACACCAAACTTCCACAGCAACAGTTAATAATCTGTTCTAACCTCAACCCCTTGGACTACTGAATAATTTCGCGTTTTTTACAATACTTTGCTTCAAGGCTTAAGTTTCTTTACTAAGCAGCAACGCGTTGTAGTTCAAGGACTCTATTCCTTTAAGACCGATGTAACGTTTCACAGAGCCATTTTTAACCGTAGTCTAATTTTCTTATAACGTAGTCTGGTAAGCCTGCGCTACGTAGCTTGATCATCTCGCACTCCTGACATGTTATCTGACACCCGTGGTCAGACAACCGCACTCCAATGGTTGCATGGTAAAGAAAAGAATGAAAAATCAATTCCTTCTAGGGTGCTGATAGACCCTGTCCCGTTTCTCCTTACAACTGCACACATGCGGTGGTTGTTTATACTGATCTCTTGCAACTGCTGTATAGAAAAAGATTCAGCGCTGCGTGTATTTCTTTCCAAATGGTTCTGTTCAGGCGAAGGTGTGTGGTCTTCACTGCATGTTATTTTCTCACTGATGATGTCTTACGGACAAAATGAGGCCTCAGACAAACTGTTTTGCGAGCAAGACGCTGTTGTTGTGACTAAACTTTTTTTTTCTGTACCTTGAAAATGCTGCCAAATAATTTTCGATGAGTAAAGGAGATGCCTATACGTGAGCAGCACACTGACCTTTACGCCAAAAACTCTAATATTCCATATTTTATAAAAACGGCTGGTTTATTTTACTTCACATACGAATTTCCACACGGTATTGCCATTCCACGAGAATTTTTCTCGTTTTAGCCATGACTTGTTTTATCGCGGTTTTCAATCTTTTTCGATCGGTTTAAAAATCACAATTTCTCGATTTATCGTGATTTGATGCCCGAGCGGCTGGACATAAGATATGAGGACATGGCGTGTATAAGTATTGGCATGATCAAAGTTACACGCTGCGCACGACTTAAACATGATTTTTCCGTGGGTGATAAGGCGGCAAACGTTTGCGCTCAAAACTTGAGTTCAGCAGCAGTAATTTTTCGTTGTGAAGGAAAGTCAAGCGAAAACAAAACATGACTTTTTCGAACCCAAATATCATCAGCATTTGGATACATTGGCCTTACAAACAGGAGTGGGCCCATCTCCAGTCACCCCTTTCCCTTGCTGCGCCTATGCATGCCGCACGATCTGGAAAATTGAAAAGTAGCAAAAGCAGGCCCGTAATAAAGGGGGCGAAGCCCCCTTAGAAAATTTTTCGCCTCCCTGGAAAAATAATTTTGACATAGTTTGAAAAAGTAGAGGACACATTTTAAAAAATTTGCGCCACTCTCAGAAAACTCTTCGCCCCCCCTGGTGTCCCAAGCTGGTTACGGGTCTGCGTCTGGGAATATGAGTCTGGGAATATGACAAGCAAGCAGAGATGACCAACTATTGTAACAGATATCACTATTCATGGCATGAAAATCAGCGTATAAAACATGAAAGAAGGGCATGAAGCTCACGAGATTCGGTTTATTTAGCAATAACGTAGCTTTCATCCTTATAGTTGCATACTGCAGCTGATCCAAATGCGGCGTTGTCTTGAGACACACGAACTTCGAGAATACTTTCCACTCTGCTTCCGGGATGCTTGTGGTGTCCAGTGTGTTGACGTCAGCAAAGCTGTTATCTTAATATAGCAGCACGCTTTAAAATGTCCTCGAATCTAAGTGTTCCTGTTTTTTCGTCACAGTGGATCCTTACGTCATCGTTACATCTGACGCAAAGATGTAAATAAATGCTATCCGCTTATCAGAAATAGACAGAGCTCACTGTGGGATAAACTAAGAGACCAAACCATTGGACTGCTCAGGAGCGCGGCCTCTGCGGTGCTTTTCTCTCGTCTGGCTAACATTATTATTCTTCTGCACCACCTGCAGTATTTTCTGCACTTGTAAATGTAGTTATCAACACTAGTGATGTCGCTTCCATGTAAATTTGCGCCGTCACTGGTCAGCACGACGCAGCTAAAAATGCTTAATCTTGAAAATAGATCAGGTGAATTGGCTCCGGTTACATTTTACAGAAACGTATTACATCAACAACCAAAACGTTCAAACTTAAAGCATGCATTATTAGTCGAAGTTACCGAGCAGTTTGTATGCTGACCTGCAGAGGTTGTGTAGCGCAAGTCTTTTACAAATGTTTAAAATACATTTTTTACATCGAAACATTTGGCAATGTTTGTAGTCAATGCTTGTTTTGACCACAGTTTTCACTTAGTGGCTACGCACTCCCACTATGCCACAGTTGTATAAATTTGGAAATGGCACTTTCTCAGTGCAAGCAAATGCTTTAGTTGCGAAATCGAGCATGTCAAGATCTTGAAATGTACAGAAAGCCCTTACTTCCTCTTTCAAACGTTGAAGTTGAAGTACAAAATTTTACTTTCAATTTTGTAAACTTTTGTCAAAAACTCATACTTAAAAAACGCGCTAAATGCAGATACAATGCGATGTATAAACATTCCAGCTTTACTGAAAATCGATCACTCCAGTTTGGTTACAGCAAGGTTTTTGACGTGCACTGTGCTGCAAGTTTTAAGGTGTTGAAAGCATTTGCGTTGGTAAGGTCGGAACAAAGCGCATACGTTTCAGGATGAAAGATGCAACGCATGAAATTATGGATAATCTTCTCTGTAGGCAAAGTGCCTTATAAATGAACTCAACAAAAGTCTACTATCAACAAAATTAGGTATTCCTGGCAACTTGCTTTAAATTGTCTTTTCGTAATCTTTATTGATATAACTTGGAATATATGCAGTGACAATGCGTATTTTACAGAAAATCGAAATCTTTTTTGATGCAACTCGAATCCACGTTGTTTCCTTGTTGCCTTTTTACACCTGTGTGGACTTCCACGGTATAGATTTATCAAGCAGCTGATAAATGGAGCACATCTCGAAATACAAGCCGTAAGAACTTTTTCATGACGGTCAGTGGCTGCTTGGCGTAAACACATCTCGGTGCGAAACACTGATTTTGGCAAATAAGGCGTTTGAGAAAACAGCCAATAACGAGCAGATGTAGATAAGCACAGATCGTAAGCAAAAAGTTGCTTGCAAGTGGGTTCAATCTTGGTTCAATACTTTACCAACAATGTTATGGTCGGTCCAGCGCGAGACAATACCAACACAAGGAATGATGAATGTATCGGGTAAAACATTTTGCCATTATCTTTTGCAGTATGATTAATCTTGTCTACGCAAAATGGGTACGGGTTTTTGCTGCTAACAACACTTCCACGTTACTGTAGAACTTCCGATTGGTTTGGTTTACTACTTCGCGGTTGAATGCAGCAGATGATGTTGAACTCGAGTAGTTTTTACAAATTGGTTAACCGCAGTTTTTTCCATCACGTTTCTTGATTACAGATTTTAGATATCCTAAGTTATGCACAAAAGCAAGGTGAAATGTGTTTCTGACAGCTATTTCAATCGTTTCGACGTCACACGTGCAGATGTATGTAGATTTGAAAGAAAAGCAAAGGGTTGAAACAAAAAAATAAAAAATAAATGTTAATCACTGAACCTGGAGTTACCGGGAAGCAACGTTTGACGCAATGGCCGGTGCCCGTTGCCGTCCGCCGCCAACAAAGGCCTTGGATTTAATTTCACCTGGCACCATCATCAGTCGACTCTTTGCTGTTTCTCGGTACGGGCCCGATCAAAAGTAATTCTGACCTGACAGATGGAAAACACGAGCAGTCACCGCAACCTATACACAATTGTTTACCGCCGAAGGTGCGCCTTGAGCATTTTCCATCGATAATCACTTAGCTGCTTCGACCCTATTTCCGGGCCTCTTGAGTCAATGATCTTGAAGACGACTTATCTTTCGCCCAAGCCCTTGTCCGATCAAATGATTCGCGTGCCGTTGGAGAAGTTGCGACCCCGAAGGTGGAGTAGCAGTTTCTTGTCGGTGAGAGATTGTCAAAGGCCACCCGCGACCAAATTTGCGGCAAAAACACAGCGTCGCTTTTCTGGATTACGTCCTTGCTTTTTGTGCGCAGCATCAACTTTTGACACTGGCGGGCGGCTTGGGTTACGGACGGTCAAGGCGAAGTGGCGAGGGCGCGACGCGAGAGCAGCAGGAGGAGAGACGTGTTGGAGAATAGAGAAACAAAGGAGTGCGCGCTCCGGTGAGAAACGAATGCGCGCAACAGCTCACACCGGGCAGCGTGGTGTAGTTGGAGATTGTAAAAGTCCGCTCCCTCGTCGGCAGACATCGCGGCGCCTGGATCGCACCTGTGCTGACGGTACAGCTCAAAAAATCTGGTCGTTAATTTCTCGGCGGTGCCATACCGGCTCACCCACGCTGTCATTGCCAAAACACAGGTGCATCCAGAGACGGCTTCGCTTTAAAGCGCTGTTTCAGTGACTGCAGGTAGCAACTTGGGCCTGACATTAGAAAAAGTCAACACATCGTCGGTTTTGACTTGTGATGCGTTCTGCGCATGATTATTATTTGAACGTCGACGTTGTTCGTCGTGCTCGTTAACGTAGGTTACCGTTGCAGGCCTTGCGCACTTGATTCCGTGTGTGTGTTGTGGTGCATCTGCACAGGTTATGAAATGTGCATCTGCACACGTTATGAAGCTTGCATCTCACACGTTACGGCGTGTGTGTTGTGTTGTATTTGCACACGTTATTTCGTTCATGAAACGAAGTTAAAGAACAATTGTCATTCCTTAAACATTTCCCAAAACAACAAATGGTGAAGAAAGACAATGCCAATAAAACGTGCTACATGTTATAGCGGAAGGGAATGAATGATAACAAACGCCATAGATTTGGTCAAAATAAGCCTCTAAACTAAGTCAACTCATCTGTAACCGGATTCCTTTTTTGCAAAAACAGCCCCGCTATACGATAATAAACATTTGGTCCAAAAGGATCACGTCAAAAAGCCATAGGCTTGTTATGTCCTTGCTATTTATTTCAATTTTCATTTAAATACAGATTGTGATATATCAAAAGATGTGTTCGACAATATTTGACACATACTCCAACTTATATAAAAAGAAGGCTTAAATGCGTTAACAAAAAACGTGCTAACATTTTGACACTGTGTCTTGCTGCCCCGTAAAACCGAGCAGTGAAGTCAACTGTCGATGACTTTTGTAAGTGGTGGTTTTCAGTAGGCGTAGCCAGGGGAGGAAAAGGGGGCCATGCCCCCCCCAAATTTTTAGAAAATATAGTCATTTTGTGCTTTGAGAGGTATTTTTCCAAACAAAATAGTGTTATTCGCCTAAAATCAAACATTTTGCCCCCCCCAATTTTTTGCCCCCCACAAATTTCTGGGCTGGCTACGCCACTGGTATGAAGTGTCCGTGAACCTATCCACCTACAATTCGTAGCCCTCCATTAATTGTTTAGCAATGCGAAGTCAAAATGCGTTACGCAATAAGCACCCCATGACGCTTTGTCTAAAAACGTGCCAGAAATCTTTGGCATGCATAATCCACACAAATTCCTAGAAGAAAGGGGACGCAGTAATAAACACACAAACGTTGTAAGTATCCTTTCATTAGAGGCAAAAGAATCCCTGTGTTAGGTACACGGCGTTCTGAAGCAATGCTGACGGTGATGAATGGCCGTAGTGCGAATCATAAAACCAAAATCCACATATGCAGCCTTTCGTTCTTGGTATTTCGTAGAACAAAAACTTCACTTTAAAGTTAGTACAGTGCCACCCACACAAAATGTCTCGCCTACCCTCACCACAATGCGAGTGTCTTTTATGACGTCAAGAGTCATCCAAACACGAAACGTGTTCATGGCTTTTCAAACCGCAACCCCTGACATTTTTGCAATGATGACTACCAGTTAAACATTCCTGTCGTTGTCATCATTACAATTCACTTTCTGAACACGCCTTTTTACAACAATCTTTCAGAAGATTTGAAACTTTCGACTGCATTTCTAAGCGGGAGCCTACAAATTACAGGTAGACGTGAAGTGTAAACATTTTCACTGTGTGAGCTGCAAAATTTCATTTTCATAATTATTATAAGATGTGGACAACTGTACTTTGGTTTACGACTCCCCAGCAGTATGGCGTCGTTTGGTGTTGTGATTTTTGTTGTATTAAGATGGTTCATTGCGATGTGTGCTTAAAAGCCTAGCGCTCGGCGCGTGGAAGTGATGACGCTACAAAATGCAATGTTTATGTTTATGCAAGGTGGCCCACTTCAGAAGTGCAAAATTTTGTTATATTAAAAAAAATCATTGTAAAACGTTTTTTCAAGATATATTTTTATATTTCAAAAAATGCATTTTCATTGAAAAATTCTTTGAAAGTACAAATGTTTTTCCTATAACTACTTTGTGCCAAGAAAAAAATTTCATGATCAGTTTTGTTTCTGTGCCAAAATCCGCCTATGACGTGTTTCCCATTGAAATTTGCGAATAAACCATGTTGAAAATTCACATTGTTGCAATTTTTTTATCTACCGAATTATCACGAACCTTATTTGTTTAATATATAAACGTTGGTGGGTGAAAACAAACAATTGTGGGAGGGAACAAGCAGCGAAGAAAACCGTGATAGCTGCTGACATGTATTCTCTTACTATCTCGCAGACGGCTCACTTATAGCGTAAGCGGTGAAAACTGGTAAAAAGATGCAAAGGGAGTACGCAAGGAGGGTTGGGGTTAGTGCCCTCTGAGCTTGATATTTTACAAAAACTTTATTACCTTCGCAAAGGAGATTAATTGTTTTCGTATACTTTTACCTTGTTAATTTGTCGACTTAATGCAAATACCAAGGAAAAAATTTGCATGCAAATTTCAAGGAACATTGTAAGTTGGCCAAAAAGTAATAATAAGGTTTTGGTGGGAATCTGGATTATCGTCCGTGTCCAGAAACCATCTGACCACTTTTTGCAGACCTTTCGTCCACTACGCATGTTTAAGATTGTGTTCCGCGATAGTTCACTTTATCCGAAACAATCGTCTTTATTTTGTCTGCTACAGGCTGATCAGCGCAAGCGCTGACCGCATTGACTATATTACCAATTTCTGTAGCATGATAGATCTGTTGCACGAGCTGAAAAACAGCAGTTTTTAACATAGAAGCATTCAGACATTTGATAATATGTCTCAGCAGGGAAAAAGGAAAACTAAAAGTTTGCTGGCCTTCATAACAAAAAACTTAATGTTTTCTTGCGTACTTTATGTGCATTCTCAATTCTTGTTCAGTTCAGCAAGATTCGATCTTGCAAACCGGAATGCGCGCCAGCCAGTCCAGCGGCACACTTTCTATGTCGTATTCGACAAAGCGTCAGCGCTGCCTCATTTTGCCGTTGTAAATTGTTGCTCTGACGCAGTGATGAATGTGTTTTACTACCCTGTTTTAACACGCAGCCTGATATTTTTGCAATTATCAACTGCTGTGTCGTAGCGTTGAGTTTATTTTCCTCCGATATTCTAGCTTGTAGCGCTGATAGTTTATATTCAGTGCAATCACACATAAAATAAGGGGTGTGCGTGTAGAATAATATGCCTATTATGTCAACACACTTTGCGAGAACGTTGGTTTGGAAACATGAATATGACGTCGAATTGTGACGTTACAAACAGCGCACACCAAATACAAATGACCACCTTATGCCACTGAATGAAATCCCCCCATGAAAATTTTCTGCGTACGTCACTGAAATGATGCGTCCTCCACTCAAGAAGTCACAAGGAGAACCTCGTGCAAAGGTCATCAACTTCTCGCAGGCACTTGTGAAAAGCTTGAAATTAACAACACCTTAAAGCAATTCAAAAGTTTTATAAAAGCTGTGAACGCTTTGCAAGCTTTCAACAAAATGTTATGCTTACAGGATGCGAAGGTCCCCCCCAGTGCGGGGACACCGGCATGGGGAGGCTAGATCCGAGTGTAAACAAAAGAGCAGTGCAGGCTGCAACATCGAAAAATCTTATCACGCCAAAGCATCAAAACAGGATGAATATCAAACAGGAACCGGCCTCAAGGCAGGTCGATTACAAAATTATCTACAGTTTCACTATAATTTGACATTATTAGGCTAGTAGGCTCTGGATCCCTATACTGGCTTGCTTTGGAATCCACAGAAAGTCAGTGGCTTGTCTTACATCACCATACTGTACCTCCCTGGTCATCTTGTGCCTGGACGCAGAGTGGAAACAAAGGTAAAATTCACCTTACCCTTGTCAAAGTTATATGTTTGATACATAAATGATCAATGTTTTTTCTTCAAAGTTTCACTTCATAACAAGAAACTCCTGAATGAAATGTTCGTGTGCAATACAATCTTTACGGTGAGCAGATTTATTAATTTTCACGGTGTTGGCAGTATCACAGTTGCCATCTGCTCTAGCTGCAGTTGTTGCCGCACAACTCTTCTGCGAAATTGACTTCGTTGTAGAACCCATAACTGCTGGGGCTACACTTTTGTGTGAAGGGAAAAAAGTGCAACTGCATACTGCGTTGAAGACATTGATGGGCGTCACCACATTCTCGGTAGACCGCAATCAGTGCCAATAAAAGCTTCCCCTTCCTCGTTTGAACAGCTTCTTTGTGCATTGTGCAACCTCTGCCCTGAAAGTGCAGGGGTGTCTTGTTTTTAGCTTGTAAAAAACGCACCTGGCGGTCATTACCTGATAAGCACTTTTGGGGGAAGTCAGCAATTAAAGTTTCGTGTCTCATTTGCTGACCTGATAGCTAGGGTCAGAATACAGGTGATATGGTAGACATTGTTGCTCGCGACGTCTATGAAGACCACACGTCGCTTTCTAAAGCACAGGCAATGGCGTTTAAAGAAACGATTCTGTGCATTTTGAACAGAGGTTGCTCTCAAAAGAATATACATTGATTAGTTATTGTATTTTCGTAATTTTCGAACAAACTTTTCTTACATGCTTTGATTTTGAATCGAGCACAGTTTTTCACTCAGCTCAAAAACAGACTCAGCTTAAGGCTGTTTTCCTTTCACGTTTGTGAGGTCATGAATTTAGTGTGGGTAGTTGCTTGGTAAACTGCAGCCTTGGTAATCTGATATGACTGCGCAAAATTCACCTTTGTAAGTTTGTTCTTGCAGTCTGATGCTTGTTTACCTGCCAACAAAATCGTTGATACGACGTTTGATGTTACTTTTTATTCAGAGGCAAAAGAGAGCTTTATGTGTGTTGTCGTTGCTTTACGTTTGAGAATGGTTGAGTAGTAAGAACGTTTTGGCTCGTTCCGCTCGTAACATTTGCCTAAGGTGAAATTGCATAAGGTGTTGAGGTGCCCTTCCAACCAGTAACTTGGATATCAACACGTATAGCATCCCAGTTAAATTCGGACAACGTCTTTCAAGAGATGTTTGTTCAAACTAAACAGAAAATATTTCGTCACAATGGACTGTGTCGACGGAAGCAACTTAAAAAAATGTATTAACCCACTTGCCGGATGAAGTTAGACTTACACCTGACGATCTTCCATCGCCCATGCCGCGCGAACGTCCATGCCGAAATAGCATTCACACCGCACGACATCCGTTGCGAGACTTGGAAAAGAATCGCCGAAGCTGCCGCTGTGTCAGCGCCAGCGGATACAGAACCGCATTTTACTCGCTTAGTTTCTTCGGTGAACTTTATTTCCGAAGTGAAGCAGGATCGCAACGTATTTACCGCTTTTTATGATCAGCACGATTCAGTTTTTGTTACACTCGATCTCTGTGGCACTGAAAGTGATAAACAGGATTGGTTGAGTAGATGACCGCCATGGTCGTCCACCAATCCTATATGGCACAGCACCACTCTTTATTTACACTGATCAGCTGTTATGCCATTGTATTTTCATTTGCTCTAATGTTCACTAATGGTTGGTTTGTTTAGGGCGATGGCTTTTTGTGGTGCTTCTGCTTGTTGGCTGAGTCACATGAAACCATAAACCGTTACTATTACTGTGGCAAAGGTTGTTGCAAGTTCTTCCGGTTCACTAGGGCACGATGCGCACAACTCAGTATACTACGAATCAAAACGTTTTCACATAGAATCTGAGGAGTGATGATAAAATGTTGACAAGCCGTCTAGATTCTCTTTTGAGTGTAAAAGCACTAATTTCGGCTTCCTCAACAAAAGCCAACATTTGCTAAAATCAACATGAGTTTCTTTTTCCGGTGAATTGTTAGAAATAAGGCATTTCAGGTGTTTTTTCTATGCTTTGTGTGTTTTCTCACACAACTGAAATTTGGGACTCCTTAGTGTGGTTGTGTTTCTGTTTGCGGTTCAGGCGGTCAGACTCACGTTCGTATCCACAGTCGATCGATTTCCTTGGTAAGCTTTGTTCCGCAGTTACTTTTGTGGTTGGAGTCCATTGCTGGATAGTCTCCTCATTGACGCAAGGGATGAGCGCCGTTGTTGACGCGATTGATCGAAGAATAATTCTCAAACTCTTGTTGAAAAAATCACTACAAATAAACTACGAAGATTGTTCATTTTCATTTGAAGCGCTTTTAATGACGACAACGGTCACTTTCTTGTTGTTTAATGTCTAACTTCTCATCGTGCTTGTCATATTTGACGACGTTTTCCCAACCTTGTCAAGCTCCGAGTTTTTTTTAGTGTTTGGAAACCATCCTTCCAGGACAGTGGTCCTTAAATCTGGGTCCCCAGGGAAAAATGACGAAGTGTTTTATTTCAACCCCAGATGCACAAACAACAACAACAACAACCACTTTGACGAATGACATAACCGCAGACGAGTGGTGCCCAGGGCAATATTTTTAGAAATGGGGGTCCCCGGAGTTAGAATGGTTGAGAACCACTGCTCTAGGAGGTTCCAACGGTTTATGGGAAACACCTTTTCGCATAGCGTCGTTTAATGTTTACGAAAAATGCTGACTTGCAGTGAAGTTTGCAAAACCTGAATGCACTTCACAGGAAATACCTTGTCATACTTAAACATTTTAGTTAGTGTCGTCTCTTGCTTTGCATTTTAGGTTGTTTCTCAGCAGTGTACACACACTATAAATCTGCGCCACTGACGGTATACTAACTCGTCCCGGTGCCACGGTAACCGGAGTGAATCCGACTTCGCGCAATCGTGCGCTTGCTACAACGCTTCTTTGGCGCTTGTTTCGATCAGTTGTAGGCAAGTTGCTGCAAAGTCACTGCAAGCAAGAAAACGTCGCTACTTCCACGAATCAACAAATCGCGCTCCCGCTGACTGCGCCCACCAATGGCGTATTGCAGCTGCGCAGCGCTGCTGATCAAAATCATTGTCACGGGATTCGACCAGGTGCACAGGCGTGAACTGACTTAACTTTCGCATCTTCCCGAGCCAATTAAAAAGCACAACATCGCGACCTTAAATAGGTTCGATTGCTCTTTTACAGCCGTGTTTACAGATGCATAGTGGTAATTGTGGCTCCATGGCATATTTTTAGAATGAAACAAGCCTTGGCACAGACGGCTGGAACGGACGACAGTATTTACGTTTTACTGTTCCAATTTGAAAACGTACCAATAAAGCAATAAAGGACTTTCGAAAATTTAGTGGTCTAAATTAAGTAGTCTGTGTTGTAAAATAAAATGTAAACAGCGCTGACTTGCTATCGCGCACCTGCATACGCCAGCAAGTCGGATTTCCTCTCCTCTAATCTGTCTGTCTTCTTCCTCCGCTGGGTTGTCTTCATCATTCTTACCTCGGGGGAACTACCTGATCTTGAACCTGTTGCCATTCAAATCGGGTTCAAACAGGACGGTATTTGAACTTCATCGAGATAAGGTTACAGTGGTTCCCGATCTTTCCCTACTTGTGGAGCCCTGAGTGCATTAATTTTTCTCGCGTACCCCAAGCCGCAAATTTCTTTAGTTTCTGACTTGATGAGAAAATTCTGATATCAGATTCGCAATCAGCGCACAGACAGCATTCTTGTCGTGCAATTGTTTCCATACCTGATACAAAAATTTTGTCAAGCTTTGTTGACATATGACAGCAGGCTATAACTCGCGGACCCCTTACTTCACCTACGCGGAGCCCAGGTTGTGGTCCCCATGCAGCTTGGAGCATTTTTGGGTGAGGATTCATTCGCGAACTAAAAAGTCTCATTTGGCCTAAAACTTTTTTAAGGGGGTTTGATTATATTTGGAGCGGCCTGGTCTTTGCAGCATCTTCGAGGCGACAGGTCTGATGGGATCTAGCCAGGTGTTTCTGCAAAAACACTTTTTACCCGAAGAGCAATAAATAAAAAGCAGCAAGCAAAACATAGGCTTAATAGCTTAAAAAGTTGACTTTTCACGTAACCTTAAAAACAACTTTCCAGAGTTTTACCTGCAGTCTTTACTATGACTTGCTGACAGTATTACATGCAACATAAGATTTCGAAAAGAGAAAAGTAAAAAACAAACTTTGCTCAAGGTTGTTGAAGCAAAATAATAATTCGAACGTGTTTTGTTGTTTTTGAGGAAAAGATTAACGTAGTCTGTCTTTCGAAAGAGTTCAACTATAGAGCCTTCAAATTGTCGTTAAACTCGTGTTGTGAAAAACAATGGAATTTGTAAAATTCCACGTTTGTTGAGATCTAGTCTCAGATCGAGACCTATCATAATCATGATTTCGATGCACATGAAATGAAAAAACATAAAGCAGTCGCGTTCTTCCTGTGGATAACCACACATCTTCTAACAGACGCGTCGCAATCCGCGTGGAAAGTGACCCCCGTGAAAAATATGCGTTTTATGTTGTTATCAAAGCAATGGTCAGAAAAGAACGCTTGTCCGCTAGGCCGGGAGTACAGCGACCCTGCTTGTGAGCAGAACTACAGCACTACTGAAAGTGGCTGACTCTTTAGATTGACGATGTTTGTCACTGGTATGAGATTAAATACACAGATTCGCGTGGTGGGGTTACACGCGTAGTTCATCTTTCTCATACCATCAAAGTTTCGTCCGCTGGCAACCGACCTATACTTAACGTTTTCGTTGACTGAAGTCTGAAAGAACCTGGACTGCGGTTGAGAGAGATTATCACCCAGTTGTCAAAAGCAGCACAGGTATTTCAAAGGGTAAAAACGGTTTGCTCGACGTCTTGCAGTTTTTACCCTAACAAACGTATTGGTGTGCATATCTCACAACCGAAATGAAAATAGCTCGTCATCTGCTTCAAAGTTAGAACATCTTGAAAAATATTTAGTCCAACGTCTACTGATTTCGGCCTAGCGATTTCGAAACCAGCCATAGGGTAGATTAGTGCTTCGCGCAGGGGTCGAAAACTGGCAAAAATTACGATGTTGCGCTTGCTCTCGATTTTTTTTAAACAATTTCAAATATCTCGAAACAGTTTTTTTGTGAAGTGTTGCATAGTTTTTCGCATACTTTGACTGCTGAAGGGAAAATTGATCTTTCTGTCGCCTTGTCTTTTTCGGCTTTGTTCAGTCATGCGTGGCGAAACAAACGCAGTTTTCATTTAACGTTTGGGTTCGGACCGCTTTTTGTGTCTAAAGCGGGTTCGAAAGCTTGCGACCAGTTCAGAGGATGCGCTACTGCCACTGTATACGCTTGCTTGCGTAAGAGATTAATTATAGTTGATACCTGAACGAGCTGCTAAAGCGAATGCGTTCTAATTCGCATTCAGTCACACCTGCTACAAGGCGCCTGTGGCGTTGACGAGTAGTGAAAAGACCAATCCACATTTTGGTCCACGACCTCAGGCTCGCTTTCGGAAAAAAAGCAAGCGGTGTTTATTCAATGCAGACAGAATCACACACGTTTGTCATTCCAAAATGTATCCGCCTCCTGCAACAGCGACGCACCCTTTCAATAATGCTGTTCTTTTTGCTACTCATGTTGTTTCGTAGCATCTGCCAGCAGGTTTCACATAAAGCAGATAAATTCGAACTTCTGGCGATTATTTTTGTATTTTTGCCGACGTTTCGCCCACCTATTCAAGTGGGCTTCCTCAGGGCAATGTTTTTAACCACATGTAACATGTAACTTCCAATAACAAGAAACAGTGAGCAGTATGACGCACAAAGACAAAAAAAATGCAAAACTGACCATCACGTTATAAGAAATGGGTGACAGCATGCCACAGAAAAATCCTTTCAGTAATGTTTGGGATGAAAATGTGAAAGCTGGAAATCAATCGTGTAAGCCTGAAAGATGAAGATGGATGCGTTCGACGTCACCTGATCTGTCGTCTGTGATTAAATACTGTTGCTCGCCTAAATCAAACATTTTGGCCCCACCAAATTTTTTGGCCCTCCCAAAATCTTGGAATGGTTACGGCATTGGTTGAAAGTGCCAATCCTAAATAGACAAATGCCGTAGTGGATCAACTGGGTGCAGTGTCGAAATGGAGCTGCAGTGGGACATTTTGATGCCTATTCTTACTATACGTTATCTCCTAATTGCAAAGATGGCATGCTTCCAGTATCTTTTTGCAACATGTAGCCCACTACTTCCATATCTGGAAGGAACTGAGAAGGTTAGCGAGTTTTGCATTGCCCTGCAAGAACTGCTGTACCCCGTTCAACTAGTCAATGGGGAACAAATTTGTTTGGCAAAGCAAACAGACTTGGCCCACTTTTTTGCAGTTTTTGAAAAAAAATCCTGATCAAAAAATTATTAAAACAGTGCTTTCAGCATTTAACTATATTTTAAACAAAAGAAAATATTCGCGTGACTTAAAAAGTTTGATCCAAAATTTTGCACAAATTTCTAGCATGCAAGTGCTAAAGTACATCTCCACGAATTCAAACAATAAAAGCAACGTTTAGAAATCTTCGCAAAATGTTGTCCGATTTTCAACCTTTTTGATTGCACCAAGGCAATTTCCTTCGTATCTTACCATCTCTTGTGTTTTGGTTTTCACTGATCTTTCCAGCATTCAAGATCGTCGAAGGAGACAACATAGCGAGCGTCCGTATCAATCGTTCTTGCGAAGAAAGCACAATGTTTTGAAAAGATGCCAGACCCTAACCTTATGTTTTGGTTGCAGCTGCATGAACCCGAGTTAAGAGTGAAGATGAGACGAATGGCGCATCTGCTTGCCACACGTGCCAAAACATCTTCGCGGGTTAAAACCAACACCGCTGTATGCACAGGCGCTCTGAAAGACACTGGCTTGTTTATTGAGCAGGGAAGTTGTCCATGCCCATCTGCACCGCGCTTTTTTGGCAGGCCATGACGGGGAATTATCGCGAGGCCTTGTCAAATGGAGGGCGATTGAAAGGGATGAAAATTGCCTCGTAAACCGCGTCGTTGCTCTCAATTATGCATGGATTGGTTTGATAAGTTGCTTTCATAAACAACCCATGTAGTAAATGGCATTATGTCAGACATAAAACGCAATAAAGTTTTATCTGTACGCCAGCTGTTTGGAATGAATTTTTCGTTTACGTATGTGAAAAAAACTTAGACAGCTTTTCTGTGGCGCCGGGAAGGGAGTTACAGGAAAAAAATCAACAAAACCTTAACGGCACTGAACATTTAAAGATTGATGAGAGATTTGTATTTCTTGGGCGTGCCGCTTCGAGAAAGGAATGACAAAGTTAGAACTCGCCTATTGATTGTCAATGTGCGTTGATAACCTCCACCTCACAGGCCTGGAGGGTAATCGTTAACTTGCGGGACACTTAACCTTGATGTGCGCGTCCCTGTTTTCAGCAAAATGCACAATCGCAGCGCCTGACAAGGGTTCAGGCGATAATAAGCGTTTGATCCAGCCTGTAAACACTTGCCAGGCAATCGACGCTGTGCGGCACCGGTTCTGTGTAAACCCAGCTGCACCAACTGCCAAGTTTGTGCAGCTGAAAGCCGCTCGTTTGGTAGCCGGCTATTGTTCAATAACAGGCTGGGTTCAAGTCGTTACTGTTATTATGACCGAGTCCGCGGCCGTAATTCCAGCTGTGCCAACGGGTTGTTTATTTGGTAATTAGTGCCATACACGTAATGTTGCTCGCTTTTTCAAGATCATGGATTTGCCAGCTTGCGTTTCCCCAGAGTCAGGTTTGTTCTTCTTTTCCTTGGTCTAATATTTATCTTCGCTCCACATATTTTCGGGGTCAGCCAGACCAAATAGATTTTACAGTGGTTACACTTATCAAAAGATTGTCGTCCAATTCTTTGAGGTATTTCTTCTGATAATGCCTTGCACATTACAAATTATAAGATTTGCTTCTTCTGTATACGAACGTAAGTTCGAAAATGATCTAAGATTTTTTTCAGCAGGTTCTCAAATTCTTTGGTTACAATTATAACATGCACATGCAGTTTAATGAGTACAAGCTTGGCTTGAAATAAGAACCACTTCATTGTTTTCGGCTAAATGTTTCATTGTCTTTTAGAGCAGACGGTCCAGAATTTACCTTCCAATGGAGATAAACAAATGTTGTCATTCATTCCAACTTCAGACACTGAGTGTTCAGTCTCATTACGGCATGCTAATTCTGCTTGGTGTGGGTTAACCGGAAGACGCTTTGTTTTGCCGAAATTTTCTCTATTCGTGTTTTTTCTTAGGTTTCAAATATGTCATCTGTCAGAGCTTGCGTTATGATTAAGCGCCAAAATGTTTGCTGAATTTACACCTAAACGGACTTCAAAATCGCTCTTCACAGTGTAAAATCCCCAGTAGTAGGACAAAAGTATAAGACAGACTTACAGAACCGCTGTATACAAAACAAATATTCCGATCGCAACGGCGAAGAGCTTCGACTTTACAATGGCCCTTTCAGCACTTGAGATAAAGCTTTACATTACGTTCTGTAGGTGTATCGCAATAAGGGTTTCGTAATCCATACCCAACGTGAAAAGATGCATTCAAAGATAAATGCACACGAGATAGCAGATAGTTTGCAAAAACACTTCATAAAATTTAGTCGCGTTGTTGTAACGAAGTTATGTTTTGTTGTTCCTTTTCACTTCAAAGGAGCTCTTCTTCTGATGATGTGAGAAAACAGCAGTTGCGTCAATGCGGTCCGAGCCACTAGCATAAAACTAAGAAAATTGTTGGAGAAGAATAAAAGCCCAGTTTTTCCGCTAGAGGCTAGACTTACAATAACAGCAAGTCCGTATGAAGCTAGTTGGTGCGAGGGGGATGAAGATAAAATAGTCTTTATCACGGTGCTTAACCTCTCTGATCAAGCCCGCAACGTATCTACGTCTTTGCTCCACAAAGTAAGACTGTCCTTTTGTGTTCATGGCGAAAGCACGAGGTAATGATGCTGAAAATTTAACTGAATTACCTGCAAAAATTCTATGACGCTTATTTTATCCAGCAAACTTTGAAAAATGTTGAACAATCTTTTGACCAAACGTTTATATCCGTATAACAAACACCTTGAAAAGGGGTTGAGGAAGAATAAATGCGTAATTTGGGGCGATTCTTTGAAGATCAAGATTTTCACAGCATAGCTTCTATTTCTGTGATCGCAATTTTTCCACTGAAACATTCAAACCAGCTTTCCTTTGCCAAACCTTTGGTTTCAACGCTTGCTCTGCGCTCGATATTTTTGTGCGTAAAACGATCGAACGCAGTTTGAAGCATATTGCAGGCAAATCAACTCTACAAAGTTACGGTTCTCTGAAATTTCTTTACTTATCTTTGACTTCATACGAAGTGGTGCATTGTGACATTACCATTACCAATGCTAAAAACGCACCAATGCGAGCATCTCTTCCATTGTGCGTCAATCGTCTCCCACCGATCCATTGCGTCATACCTGCAACCAAATACAGCAAACCTTATAACGAAACGAATTTTGGCAAAATGTCTTTTTACTTGGATAAATTAACACGTTTGCTTTTGCAGTTCATAAAAGCTGCATATCGTAAACCCACTAAATGCACAATATGTCCAAAAAGCACTGTAGCTCAATCATGTAATGCCCTTGATTAATTCGTGTTATCAGATGAAGCATATCCAAGCGCTGCTGCCCAAAGTTCGTTTTTGACAATCATTAACAGTGTAAATTTCTGTTTCTGCCAAGTTAGTTTTGTTTATTCAAAGCGGTTGAAGATCGTAATTTGTGTCATTAGACAAAACCTTAATATTTACTGCTTTGACAGTGTTCCTTTGACGTCTCCCAGCTACAATAATTTAGCAAAATAACCGCTGCACGTTTTTGCCTTTTATCCCAAATGAAAGTGATAATTGAGCGCAAACCGCACACGCTTGAAAATCCATGCGCCCTATCATGAAATCATGACAAGGTTTGGTCTGAAAATCAGGGTGATGTAATTTTATTAAGCTAATTGGCTGTGCACCGTTTCAAATGTAGGATTGTCGAAACCGCAATTCTCTGCAACAATCATGAGTATGCCAAGTATGGTTACAGAGAAGTTTGGCCACGAAGCGACATGACGTTATATAAAAATTTCTTTCCAGATCGGAAGTTAAGACTTTAGGTTGCGGTGCGTGCCCAGTCTAACTATGCCCGTAGAGTATGTCAAATGGGCGCTTTGCAGAAGCCTTGATAGTTTTTCAAGTTTTGAGTGGGCAATGAACTTGATTACCCATGAGCTTTGTTGTTATTAGTTGGTTGTAGATTTTGAAAGTTTTTATTTCAGCGTCGGAAGCCGACAAAGATTTTGATAAAGTGACGTCATTGCTTGCTCAGGGCCACGTTCACAAGTTGAACACAACTGTGACGTCATTCATGCTCCAGGAGCTTCAACCTTGTTTATATACAAATTAAAAAAAAACTCAACTATCGTCTGTTTTTCAATTATCTTGATCATGCCGCATACAGTTGATCAAGATGTGCTTGCGCTGTGAACGGTTCACTACCGATATGAAGGATTGCCGTGCAGATAGAAATAAGTGTTCATATAAGATTTGAAAATAAACTTTGTCTGAACAACAACGTTTTCAACAACAATAGCGTACGAGTCTGGCAGCAACAACAACGAACAACAACGTTTTAATGTCTCTTTTCGTGCTTCCTAGATTCGCATTGTTGCTTTGTTCACTTAATAATGGGCTTCAATGCATTCTCTGCTGCCAGACTTTTACCTCTTTTCAAATATCTTTCTTGGACAGGTATCATCGGTAAGAAACTTTTGCTATAATATTTGGATGTTTGGCTTTTCTAGTTTGTTTTTGTCGTCATCGTACCCTGACTCGTTATGAAGACAAGGGAACGGAAGGCGCGACACCACAGAAACCCTGCTGGAGAACGACTACTCCGTGCAGTGCTCCCTAACAAGAACAGAAATTGTTTCATGTTGACGTGTTCCATCCGGGCCGTGTTTCAGCGCATAAAACAGCAGGTTTTGATCCACGCAAGCGGTCTTTGTGTTTTTACGGTGTAAATTTTCAACCACTTCGATGATGTGGTCGCATTTGCATGTCAGATTACGGAAAATGTCAAATTTGCCAGAGTGCAGTATCTCATGAAGGCTTTTGAGTTGTGCAAAAGGTAGGATAAGTTTTAAAAAATCACGTCTTGAACACTTCGCCACAGAGAATCAAACAGACATGCCGACAGACGAAGCTCTTTATTGCCACCCTGTGGATGAAATCGTTCCTTCGCGCCTTTCCATCTCCACAGCTCAGTGAGCATGTTCGTTTCATGCACTAGCGTACGGAGGGGGAGGCCACTGTGCCATGGCCACCCCCCTCAGACCCTAAAAATAAAAAATGTAAAAACTGTATTGTCTAAAACTTACTTCCAGAATGCACAAAAATGCGTATTTTTAGGTGTAATTTTGCAAATATTTCCCGGGAGCATGCCGCCGGACCCCCTAGAATGGTCGTGCCTTCTGCACTTCCCCTAAAGTTGATTTGTGACGTCACACGATTGTGACAAAACTTGGCCCCCCCTCGGAAATTTTCTGCGTAGGTTACTGAAACCTACACACGCAGGTCGGCTAAAAAAACAGATCTGGGTGGAAAAAAACTCAGTGGGAGCCCTGGTCACATGCGGAAAAACGCTACTACCGTAACAAGAAGTGAACATTTGAAGATTTATTACCATGCTATTGTTACCCAATAGAGATCAAGAGTAGGCTACAACAACCGCTAGCAAGTTTCGCAACCTGCCTTTGCAGGCAAAGGGAGCGGACACGAGTGAATCGCCCAGTTGTGCTAAGCGTTTCGGGGCCCTCGCGGTCACGACTTTGCCGTGATGGGCCTCGCGTTCGTTTATTCGGCCCTGCCTACATGCCTAGTTGTGTACGTCCAGAAGTCAGACTTCCACTTTTGTGTAGTGATTGTCGTAAAAAATGTTTTATGTCTCGCCCAGGTAGGCTTCTCCTATTTTTTACTGCATAGCAGCAAGATACCTTCTTGGTGCATACGACCAAATTTACGAATTTGCGCAGCCTGCTGTTCAGACAGCCAGATGGAGTTAATTGTGTAGTTAGAAGAGTCTATTTAGCAATCACTACTAAGTTATCCCAAAACCGAGTACCGGTGGTGCAGTTAATGGATTGTGGATGTTAACCGTTGTGTCCACGTAGGCGTTAGTCTATATTGGTTAACATTTATAGGAGATTTGAGATACAAAATGTTATTTACCTAACATGTGCTTGCAGCAGGAGATTAACAAGTCCAGACATCAGCAAGGTTTGTGCATGCGCATTTCGGCCAGTAAAAAGCCCAATGCGAACGCGTTTTAAGCATATTTCACTTGTAAGTTCATGGTAAAGTTTATCAACTTGCGCTAATGAAAGAAAACGTTAATCGCGGTGCACATGCTTTGACCGGCCTCATGTTTGCTGCTTTAGTAATAATGGTTTCATAACTGAACGATAGGCTTGATTCTAATTTTCTGCAAATTTATTTTACATTGGCATTTCATTACGACATCTCTAAATAATCGCCATCAATAAAATGAAAATGATTTACGACCCAATTTCTTTTGTTAAACTCGTTCAAAAATTTTTAGGTGGAAACTACGAGCCTATTATGGGCATTTGCGAGAAAATATTTATAATTACTTTGCACAATCTGGAAATGCTGTTCATGTTGTGAATTAAATATAAATTACCCGAATGTCTAACCTCCCTGCACAAATATGAAGGCCCCCAATGGAAGACTCTCTGGACAGGGTTCTGTCCAGGCCCGCAGACACGGGGGGTATTCGGGTCCAGTTACCCCCCAAATCTTTTTTGTGTCCATCAAATTTTGTTGTTGTCAGAAAAATTTGTTTGAAACATATGACAAAAACAAAAATGTTTTCCCCAAATATGTAGGCCTATCTTGTCCCCAAACCTTAAAACCTGGCTACGGGTCTGGTTCTGCGAAAATTGTGTCTGCAATTAGGATATTTTGTTTTGAAGGCCATACGGCCTCGAGATGTAGCATGACGTTTTTTTGACTTTTTAGATAAATCACCATGAGCGGTCCCATGTCAGCATTTTTGGGGGGGCAGAGTTGGGCTGTTACGGCACTGCATCCAAGTACGCATATAGGTTTATTTCATGAGCCTTAGAAAACAAAATTTCAGTTTTTGTCTCACCGGCTTATAAGTCTCGTAAAAGCATTATGCTAAAACGTGCTTCCAGAATGCACAAAAATGCGTATTTTTAGGTGTAATTTTATAAAATTTTCCCGAGGGCATGCCCCCTGACCCCCCTAGAATGGTCGTACCTTCGGCACTTCTCCTGAAGTTGATTTGTGACGTCACAAGATTGTGACGAAACTTGGCCCACCCCTTGGAAATTTTCTGCGTACGCCACTGGTTTCATGTAATCGAATCATCAAACAAATTCGAGATATGATATATGAGTAGAGCTTCAGCAGTTCCGACACCCTTTCGCTGTAATTTCTATTTAATCTTTGCTGAGCACATTCACCGCTTGTCCGATTCACTACTTACGCATTTTTACGATAAAGTCGCTGCTCTGTTAAAGTTGGAACTGAAAACAGCCAACATCTATGAAAAGTCTGGGATTCTGCATGCAAATAAAAACTTATGCGTCAAAAGGCAAGCTCTGACTTTCCATTAGGATTAAAAACCTTACACAAGGTGATGAACTAGCTTAGAGCACTTTAATAAGGACAAAACAAAAGATGCTATAAAAAACACCGGCATTGCTGAATACGTTTAGAGCTGGATCATCATAGACTTTACGTTTCTTCCAGAAAATGCAAACACATTTACACATTTTTGGTCTCTTGAATTTTCCTCTTAAAATTTTTGAACTGCAGTAGTTGGTAGTGGAGAGAAAACTTCGACTTTGTTCGATTGCCTCCTGGAAGCTTTGCGCTTAGGCGGCAAGAAAGCTGTTGGAGAACAGCCGCTAACTTGAAAGGTGTTCGTCCTTGTTTCCCGCGCTAGGGGTTCTAAATCTCACCAGAAGCGTCCCTAAGGAGAGTTAGATAGCGGAAACACGTGCGCATTAATGTCGCGGGCAATTATTTCGTTAAAGCGGCGTATACTCATCGACAAAACCGCTTTTCGCGAGCACTCTTTGCACTCCGAGAGACGCGGTGACGTAGAGGTCTCTGGGGGAAAACACCGAACCGATGACGTAAAAAAAAGACTTGCGATGCCGCTAATGCCGTGAAGCGCTCTCAAAGTTGAGCATGTCACAGTTTCGTCTTTCCCACGAAATATTCGGCCTTCAGGGAGTCGGCGGTTATTCTTGTTAATCGTTGTCCGCGCGCCGCACCTGCAGACATAGAAGTTAGAAGCCTGTTCTCACGGCTATGCTGACAGAATCGTGGGGTGATTGTTGTGACGAACAGCTGATATGCGTCACGCTCTAACGTTGATTGTACTTTATTCAAATCACCAATGCGGACACCTTTACTGAAGTGCTTTGAGCGCAAAAGGTTTCTGAAACTCGATCGTTTTCCACATATTTCTGCCGCGAAGGTTTGCTGGGCAATCCACTTATACACACCTGAATTACTATTTCTGGTAAAGCATCTTACACATAGCGCTTCGGAGAAATATGGAGTCTTTCAAACTATTGTAAAAACGTTTGATTAAATGGGCTGCCGAAACAACTTGACGGTTGTCAAGACGAAATTGTTGCATCCATCGTGATCTTCACCGTTTCTCCGTTGTTTTTCCCTAGGGTTTCGTTAGAAGAGTGTAATTGCAACTTTTTCTATCCCGATCCACATGCTGGTCACAACCAGTGTTGGTTCATTTTGCATAAGTTCACAAAACGAAATAGTCGAAAAAAGTAAGTGTCCCTTACTTTGTGAACCTGAGAGCTTCCAAACCAACAGTCAGTGACATGGACATTGGACATCCGCAGAAATTTTTCCAGGGGGGGCAACGTCCACGTTTTGCTTATCCTTTTCAGGTGACTGATGATGTAATGCAAATGGACATTAACAAAACGCTTTGCCCTTTCGACATAGCAAAGAAAATGCCCCATGTTACGGTAACAACATCCAATTTCCCGTTTCTTCCCCCTGCGGACGCCCATGGTTGCTGAAAGGCAGACCAACCTTCATCAGGTAACCATTTATTCCTTTCATGGAGTCAAGCAACCAACCCGAAATAGGTTTCGCCTCTCTTATAGTTTTTGTTTGCATTTGCTTGCAGTCAGTTTCACAACAAAATGTTTTATGCTTATAACAAGCCATTCTATAGACTTCATCAAAATCAATGTGTCTTGAAAAGAGCGAAGTCACGCAAATAAGGATAAATAGACCGAAACGTTTTCAATGAAAGAAATGAAAGAGATCGGTTTCGCTCGGTGAGAAGGATATTTCGTATTACGCGCATTTCTTCATCGGTCATAAATTCGCGAACAACTTTGTAAAAACATTTCTATCACTTCAAAAGAGATCCAAAGGCTTTGAAATTCTTGCATAAGCTTTAAGTTAACATATGGCTTATAGTGTTGACATTGGTTTACAGTACACCAACGAAAACGGTAATGTTTTCCAAACGGACATTTCGTTACTGGGAGATTTGAAGGTTCAAACATTTTTGTAAGGCGAGCAGGTGCAGACCGAGTATGTGGTGAATAGTACTTTAAAGTACTCTGAACAGAAAACCCAGTCATCACAAAAAGTTTGAATTGAATTTATTTGCTATCTACTGCTTAGGAAGACCGGACTCAAACGCATTCTACCCATGCAGCAGAAATCGTCTGTAGCCTGGCAACCACAACTGGCGTGTTAGATGATACAGACGGAAAACTGCGACTGGACCAAGAGAACTCGCAACCAGGTGCTCGATAAAAAAGTCGCCCTCTCTAAAAATGTAAAAAAGGTTTATTTCAAAGTAAAAATCTTTTTGCAACAATTCACCCATTTTTGGAGCCAGATCTGATAAAATTCAAAGAAAAGTTTGACGGTAGAGCCTTTATGGCGCTAATATATTAAATTAATTTTATTTAACAAATTTCAATAACGTAACATACCGTATTCTTCCTTACTATTTTCCCTTTGGCCAGTATGCGTGTTTCCATTTTTGAAAACGCTTTTTCCTGAACCTAGTTGTTATCGTCGATCCACCGTCATGTTAGCCACATGAAAGTAAAAGAAACAGGTTTCGCTCACACCCGTACAACGAACTTAGGTAGCTCGGCAAGAACAATCCTAAACACTCCACGGGGTTATTTTGAACGTGACTTTTGCCTATGCCCACGGTGGAACCCTTTAAAGTCACGAATTAGACATCATGATCTTACCAGAGTATATATATTCGCCTGATGCATAACCATCAGTAGCGTTTATTCAAATAGATAGACCAGGGGTTCCCAACCTTTCTCTTACCATGTACCCCTTCAACATTCTGACAGATGAGCATGTACCCCTTCAGCATTTCGACAGATGCACATGTACCTCTAAAATGTCCTACGACAATACATTTTATCATGATTATTCATAGATATATTTAACAATAAGCTTATAATGATTTTTAAAAAGAATGTTCACTGACATATGTGCAAATATTTCGAAATAATAACCTTAAATGTACCCCTACGGATAGGTAAATGTACCCCTGGGGGTACATGTACCCCAGGTTGGGAACCCCTGAGATAGACTATCCCACGTTTTAGCCCTGTGATACCACCAAGTGGCCAGGTATTTTGTTGAGTGTTTCAGTGCGCTGTACTTTATTCCGGAAAGTTGGTGCGCTTACATCATTCGCTGCCTGTTTTCATACATTTTTGTTTTGTTTATATTTTGCCATCAAAGCTGTATGGCTGTTCTCTGTTTGGTTGGGAAGCAATAACAAAAAATACTGTGTCATTTCCCGTGGTAACCAAGGTTATCCGAAGGTCGAAGCTACTTTTTCACTCAGAACTTCCTTAATACCATAAAATGAAATAAAACTACATATGCATACAGAAACATTGATCGTCAAGCTCTTTGTTCTTTCCGCGACTTTCCTGATGCTGCAACCGAATATTGGTGTGGCTTGCACATTGTGGTATCAATTCATATTTGCACTTTATTACGCATTTTTTAATCTCTTCTGTCTCTGCCTCTGCATTCCAATAGCGGTTATTACCCAGTGCCGAATTCACTTAGGACATCTGGTGCAATTGTCCCCCAAAACAACCATACTTCTCCCTGAAATGACGCCACTTTTCCAAAATACCGGCCTACTTTCTCCAACGTGTTGGCACGTACTTTTCCGACTGGCCGCCCCCCAATAGCAGATTTGCATTCGCTTTTGCCAGTATAACAGCAGGAAGAAGATCGAATCAATGTCTAATACTCGTACGAATGCCGATATATATCTCGGTATAGCAAACTGCCTATCACAGGCCAACAAAAAATAATTTTATGCTCTGAATGTTGGACCATTTTTAGATAAATCCGGGTCACTGAATCCAAAAACACACTTAGTTTTGCTGAAAAGTTTTGAGATATTGAATACCCCATTTTGCAAGCTCCCTTTAAAATTTAAAGTTTAAATTGACCTCCAAAATGTGTTCAATTAACTTTTTGCACTCTGGATGTTGACCTATTGCTGCATGAAACAAGGCAGTGGTTGATTAATTACCTACGCATCAATGATATCACAGTTGTTCAAACTGCTGTGTGCCAGACCTTGTTTCAGATGATTGTTTGTTTGATGCAACGGAAGAAACAGACAGTGACGGTAGTGATTACAATGATTCTATGTATGCCGCAGCTGCAAGTTTACAAGCAACTAATGTGAAATCGTTCAATCAGGGCCAAGTCATCGAGTTAGAGATCTGGCTTTGTCAATGCCGGCAGCTGAAATCTTACCTGGCTTCTCGTCTCAGTGGGATGCTTGATTGCAAGACCAACACAACATTTTACCGTCACATAGATGAAATACCCATGGGCGTCCTCAGGGGCGGCAAAATAGGCATTTGCCGACTAAGAACCAATATTTTATACAAAACCTGAAGTCAGCAGCTTAAATCCGTCGATTTATTTCATGCAATTACAGTTTATTTGCCGGTGTGACACTCACACTGCACAAGAGCCAGGTTCACTGTTCTGGTGTCATGTAGTCATGAGCGTGCCGTTTACTCATGTCCGCTCCTTTGCCTGCAGAGGCAGGTTGCGAAACCTTCGAGCGAATTGTTCTACTGTTCGTCTTTACTGAGCAGTAAAAACATGACTACAAATCTTCAAAGGTTCGTTCCGGCAATGGGCGTTTTCTTGCATGGGAGTGTTGAACGCAGACATCTCGGCAGGTAATGCAGCGAGGCAAAGCCTCCGAGAGAAAGGATAGACACTGCGCACCGTAACTTCTGGGACCCCTCGTCGAAACTTCTATAGCTTGGTTGTATAGTAAACAGAATACAAATAAAACAGCTATTATGCTAATATTTAGAAATAGACCGATTGTTATACTGGCAACTTGCTTACAGTCATGGATGGCGGAACCTTTTTCAAAGTGGGGGGGCACAAGTGCACGCCAAAAAAACTATAGAAAATTTTTGCGGTTTAAATTTGCAACTGTGACGTCACAAGCATTGAAACATGACGTCATTATTTATACACCATATGTAGGTCTAAGTTACACTATTTTGGACAAAACTACACCACTATGAAAACGTATCGGTGAACCACCTGAAATTCAAATAGGCTGTTGCAGGGGCTACCCAGGTCATCAGCGTCACTCGGGCTCATCATACGATTAATTCTAACTGAATAAAACCCTTCAAGCCTTGCGTCACTGAAATTTCTGTTTGCTCTCATTTTGGCTGGCATTATCGTTGCTCTATGACGTTAATTACATAACAATCAATGAGAAGTTCTCATGATAACTCGTCGATTGTTGCGTAACGAACGTCACAGAGCAATGATAACCCCAGTTAGTCCTCTGCTTACTAAGCTCATTCATATTAGCCCGAGTTACTGGACAATTTGTTGTTCGTTTGAAAATATTCTCAAAATGAGAACTGTCCATGGGATTGGTCTTCCAATCCAATGTTCTATACAAGTCCACTGCTTCAAAAACACTCTGTCCGATATGAATTCTAATTAAAAAAGTCCTTGATTGCATTGGGCAGCTCGGGCTCGAATGGATGAGCCCGAGTAAAGCGCGAGCGAACGAAGTCGAGAGAACGCCTACTACGAACGATATTGTTTTATTCAGGTCACCTGCAACATGAATGCGAGAGGCCAGACATAGAACGAAAACATATGAACAGTGACAAGGCCCAAAGAAAAGAGCCCGAGTTAACAACCTAGGGAAGTGGGCAAATATACAAAGCAAGGTCGCGTTCTCCGGTATAAATCGCAATCGAAGACTCGGGCTAAGCCTGAGGAGCCCATGTGCCGGAGTCGCCACTGGGCTGTTAATGGTGTGACACGAACTTTTTCCTATATACAAGCATGGGTGTCGGAAGGGGGCAGGAATTTGAAAATTTCAGCAAAAAAGGGTGTTTTCTTGGTTTCGAGTGGTAAACAGCAAACTTCACCACTTTTGCTCCCCCCCAAGGAAAAACGTTTGGAAAAATCCATTAGTGGCCCCCCTGGAAAAATCCTTCCGACGCCCATGCACAGAAGCATGAAAAATTACACCAGTTTTGTAAAAAATTGTGTTGTATTTCACCATCTAGCAACACTGTTCAACAACACCAATGCGGTAAGCAAGCCATAGCAGGGTAATAGACTGTGCACGGTGTATTCTACCAAACAATTACGATATCCTGCCAAATTTCAAATAATATATTGCAAATGATATTGTCAAAATACTGCCAAATTCTGCAGCATTTATTCATTAAAAGATTTACTTTAATGGACCCAATACTAATTATGTTACTTAAACTTATTTAGGTAAAATTCGACATTCAAAAGTGGGGGGACCAGCCCCCCTCCAGAAATAAAAGACTGGGCCTAGCCCTATGCGGCCCCCCGGTTCTGGCACCTATGCTTACAGTAGAGATTTGGGCTTGATAAAAGAAAAACTTAGCGTGCGTACTTTCATCCTCCCGGGCAGGGGCGGGGCAGACATTTTCATTTGGGGGGCCACTGGAGGGGCCTGTTTTGCAACAAGGGGAGCTGTCAATGGTCTGTGTAGGACTTCAATGCAGTGGCATGACGTCACACGGAAAATTTTGGGGGGCCACTGGGGGG
>Ga0210059_1000376_pt1 | contig 54958 bp, 34 predicted proteins | sample Ectturendosymbi2_FD_188042 | JGI IMG/M metagenome (GOLD analysis project Ga0210059, IMG submission 188042) | Ecteinascidia turbinata endosymbiont from Florida, USA - Sample 2 (SPAdes) (version 2) | ecosystem: Host-associated > Tunicates > Ascidians > Unclassified | place: Key West, Florida... | reverse complement strand
CCCCCATTTCACGTTTGGCCCACCGGTTTCTTCATACATCCAATACTGTATTTTAAAAATGTGGCCCCCCTTCTGGTTTTTGGCCCCTCCTTCTGGTTTTTGGCCCCCCCTGCTGCTACATCCTGGCGACGGGCCTGGGCATGCCTGTACCACTGGGGCATGCTGGATGCACCCAAATACATTTGTAACGCTGAGGAGCAGTCGGCCGATCATATAATCTTCGATTGTAACATCCTTCGCCCTCCGAACTGCCTGGATGACCTGCGGTCACCTGACATCAACAACACTAAATTACTTGACGACCTTGTGGATTTTGTCTGAACCGCTGCTCACACGCAAGAAGAAGAAGTTAATCTTTTATGGACAAGAACCATTGATTATTAACGCTACTGCGATATTCACTGCACAAGTAGACGCGTGCTGGGCCATGGCGTAGAATAAACGACGAGGGGCACCCTTGTGTCAGCGGTCATCTTGCAAATTGACGATTTCCGTCCAGTGAGAAATTCTTTGATAAAAACTTGAGACAAATGCAAACAAACGTTCCTGTAGAGAGATTCACGTCTTTGTATGAAATGTCACAAAGCTGTAAATAAAGTACAGCAGCTCGCACGCTTGCTGTACAGTGTATGCACACAAATGAAAAAACAACGGCCGAAGCAAAAGAAGTAAGAGACATAATGCAAACTTTCGGTAATCACTTTTACCAAGTTTTTTTTAAGGAAAATGATAAAATACCCGGTATGGAACTGTAGGGACCCGATTTCTCTGATTCTAGGGACCCGATTTTCAATTCTAGGGACCCGAATCGGGTCCCTAAAACACCTTTAAAAAACCTGCTTTTACCATCATGATTACGGTGATAATCGAGCGACAACAGCATGCTTGCAGCAAGCTAAGTTAAATTTTCAGACAACAATTCTACACAAATGATGAAAGAATTCTTCAGACAACGAATTCTAATATTTTTCAAACGTTTTTACCATCTTAGCGATTTGGAAATAAATTGATGGGCAATGTGGAAAATAGGCTCAGACTGCTGCACATGAAGAAGCGCAACAAAGTGTTTAGATTCGGGAAAGCTCTTAGAAAGGACATCGTGTCTGACAACGGGAAGCAGGGCTTGCTTTAGTTAGTGTGCGAGGCGAAGAGCAATTAATTTCCTCATTTTTATGCAAACATGTCAAAAAGTGGTAAGTTCAGCGCAGATCAAAACGTGGTCCCAGGGTTAGAACGCAGTTGAGAGGACGCAATAGATTTCACAAATCCACATTGCAACTAGTTGAGCAACGGTTTGTGATCTGCAGGCATCAGCGTACGAAAACACTTTTTCCACGGGGGTGAGGATCGTTTTTCCTGAAATAATTGTTGTTCCTGTCTCAGTTTCTTACGTCGGTTGTAGTTATAGTCTTTCGTAATAAATTCGATCTGTATTATCTGAAGTTTAACAGAATTTTCGCAATTTTTTTCCTAAAATCAATGTGAACAGCAATAAAGCGGTTGTCCGTTATTTAGAAACCGATCTATGTCCACCAACATCGACGCCTCGTGGTATCCAAAGCTGTCGCCAACATTCCCGAATTTTCAAATTTTATTTGGTAAATTTCGCTGTCCTGTCTGTCCTGACTTTTTATCGTTTTTTCCATTGCTCTTAAAAGACTTTGTTCACCGTAAACGTTCACAAGAACAGGGGGGCAAGGGCACCCCTTGGATTTTGAAATTTTTTATTTCCTATTACATTTACAGTAAGATAAGGTTGTTTTCTTAGTTTCGAATGTGTAAAATAAACTTCTACGCTTTTGGCCCTTCCCTTGAAAAATCTTTTTGGCTGCCCTTGGAAAAAATTCTGCAGACGCCCATGCCCTTATTCACTTGCATTTAACAAATTTTGCAGAGGCAGGGACGACCGTCCCCCACTACATACCCCCGCACTCTTACTCCTTTCTTATTACTACGCCAGAAAATGCAGGTAGACACCAGCAAGGATAATGTCAAGAACGACATATGAAAAATCACGCCACGGGCGTTCTGCATATTGCTCTGACGAAGTCAACCCTCATGTTGAAGTGCCAAAGGTAGGAAGAACGTAAAAAAGTGGACAAAAGTGGAGACCAAAACGGTCCCTCAAAATACAGTAGACACTCGCCTTTCTACTACGAATAAAATTCATTTAAACGTTTCTTAACGACCATCTCGGTATTCAGATGACATAGTTGCGGTCTCTCAAAATGTCTTTGCGGTCATCAAGGTCAAACCTTTAAAAAACCTGAACAAGCAAATATATAGGCCCGACGCATAATACTATATGCTGTTAACGTAACGAAATGTGAACACTGATCAATCGAAGAGCAATCCAAAGTTGTGTGAAGCAAATTGCATGAAATACTGTACATCGCGTCAATTCAATCCAAACGTCATTACAAACAAATTAATATGTAATTCCCGGTGCTTGGTTTCTTTCGAACGACTAAAGAACTATTGCGACTCTGTCACAGACCTCTTCCGTGGTTTTCCGGTTATTCCCCGCGTCTGGCAATAAAGTTTGAGCATTTGACACGTTAGCGCAATGTTTCTCAACCTTTTGTACTTACGTGGTCCAGATAACTGTTGGTAAACATTACACGGCCCACTACCTTGTTAACATAGGTTTTGCTTTAAAACGCATAAATAAACAGACATCATTCTGAAGTAGCGAATTTATTCCCATATGCACTTACGTGGGAATCTTGCCGCGGAACACAAGTTCATAACGAATGTGTTTCCACGCGGTAGTGATTAGATATCTAGATAACTGTATTCTGACACATTTTGACTTAATTCAGTGGCCCACATGAAAACTGCACTATGGCTCACCAGTGGGCCATGGCCCACAGGCTGAGAAAGATGTTGGCTTGATGGTTCTTCAGAAAAGCGAGAAGGCCGGGCGCCTCGGGTTCATTGCGTCCAGGAGCGTACCGAGGTTAGATGGCACGCGGGGCAAGAAATAAGTCTGGGCCTCATGCTCGAACCTAAGGTCTTTCGGAGCAAATGTACAGCATTGAAGAAAGCACTTGCGTAGATTGTTGGGATTTTCGGCGCCCTCCAGTGATTCTGCGTCTAGGGCATTGTTCCCCCCTTGTTTCCCTTGTTACGACCCTGGTTGCGTCTCCCTACCTTTGTGCATCGGGCACCGAAAATTGGATTGCGTTAAACTCATAAAACAAAGTGCTGTAAGTTTGAAATAATAGGTGTAGGAGCAGGCAAAGTTTTTGGGGTGCGAAGGATATTTTGTCCGCATTTCCCCAAACTTGCTCGAAAGATTTTTGTGCGGAAAACTTCCCCTACACATTTTCTGTATTCGCTTTGCCTTTAAAGCAGTTGGTTACTCATTATGAGCTCTCACGAACTCTAAAACATGAAGACCTTATTTTTGGAGAAATAAAGTCAAAGTCAGACTTTTATATTTTTTCTCATTGATCACTTAATAGGAAACAAGGGTGTCGAAACTTCTGTGCCCAAATTTTCAAATATTTTGCCCGAATTTGGACAAATCAAAACTTTTGGGGTGCGCCTTCACCCCCAGCTCATACACCACTTTTGAAACCAACTGTTTATCCAATAGTTGCTATTCGCTTCTAATTGAGAGTTTTTTGGTCATTTTGTTGTTTTTCTACTTTTACCTACATTCCATCATATCTGAGGGCGTTTTGGATTTTTTCACAAGTGCTGATTCACATGTAGCAACAACTAGCTGATGGTTTGCTTGTAACGTCTTTCAAAGACTGTAATATTAACTTTTCTAATCAAATGCATTCGATGAAACGCAATTACAAAACTGTTGCAGCAAACGACATCGGTAGGTGTCGCTAAAAACCAAAATCCCGGGCCCGATATTCTCACGTAGCAAAGCTGGCGAACAAGCAAATTTTACCGGACGCCAGTCAATCTTCCAAGCGCTTAGCTACAGCAGCATCCACACCGCAAGCTCAAAAATGAATGGGTTTGAACTTCTGTGGGAAATCTTGCGATCTATTGTCGGAACCATCATGGGGTAAGTACAGTCGCGGTGACATTAGGCGAGCTGAGGCTGTTGTCAATCAAAAATGTTTTTCCGAGAAATGTTGTTCAAACGAAAGGTAGTTTTGCTGCAGAAATGCACTGCGATTTAAAGTTATACAAAATCAGAATAGTGCTAAAGAAAAAAGCTACGGCTATAAAAAAAAAGGTACGGATATAAAGAAAACGTTATAATAAAGAAAAAGCTACGGCTTATTAAACTACCTATGCAGTTTTGTAACAAATAAATGCACTTGTCTTAAAGTACAGACGTTACATTGGAACTGTGATATATTAAGTTATGCCTACTTAGGTTTGGTAGGTAGTTTTTGTCTGCGTTGATATTTGAATGGTGGTTTATTCCTTCCACGTGTGTGTTTGAACATTTACGGCCCGTGAAACGTAAAGGATTTCCGCTATAAGAAATAGAAGTGACTGCTAGGATGTAGCTCCGCAGCAGCATAAAGCAAAATGTTCGAAAAGCTTAATACTGATAAACTGGACAGCTACGAAAAGACGAAAGTTTTAAGTAAAGTTAGATCGTTACCTTTTGACGAAAAAAAGGGACCTTTACGAGAAAAGTGTACAGCTTGTGGCCGGTCGCAACAGCTTGCGTGCTTTTTGTGCAAGTGATAACAGAAAAGGTTCTTCTTCTTGCGCATGGACGTTTCCTTCCGAGCTGCATGCTTTGTTTATTGCGGAAAGGTGCGACACCTGAATCACGACACATGAATCGCAGCAGACGAAGTATAAAGCGGCGCTGGCATGCGAACACGATACAACAACGTGATACAGCACGTAATTGCACAAAGCGCAGTCGCAAACAACAGAAAAGGTTGTTACAGCGCGACCAATGTCTTCTGATAACAACTTCGTCGCCAAATATAAAAAACGCAGCATAGGGGTTTTGACAAGCGGCATTGTTGGCGTTAGTTTTGTTGCGAGAAACTTGTCTTAATTGTGTTTTTGTGCAAACGTTGGGCGCCATTTTTTGAACTCAAACAATGTTGAGTACCATTTTTGCCCAAATTTTCAACAAATCAAAAACTTATGGGGGTTCGCTTGCACCCCCGCCTCCTACACCACTGATCGACACGATTCTGTTAGAATGCCGTCAACCCTATTAATCCACGAAGGGAAACGTCTCCGAAACAGCTGCATTTTGTGCGTGATTGATGACGAGTACGGTTGCCGCGATAGGAAGTTGTCGACGCTGTGGTGCGGCAATTGAGCCTGTGCTGTGGTTGTTTTTCGATTATTTTGGCCCCGTAACCGTGCTTCACTGCATCACTGGTGACAGTGTGGCTTCGTAATACAGGGTAGTAAGTTCTAGATTTGGAGAGTTTTTGTATATGTGTTTTGGTGCTCGCGGTGTCTATAATTTTTAGTTATTTTTTTATTGATTTAACGGTTTTTTGGTACTCTTTGCCTGAAAAATCGTACTATTTTAAGAACTGGAAATCCTCTTCTGAGCGAAATTAATCGTCCGTTGCAAGTAACATTTGATCCGATTTTTGCTGAAGTATCCTGAATTGTGAGACTTAGTGTGGATATGGGTGTCTATACTAAAAGAAGCAGCAGCAGTCACAGCAACTTCAGTGTAGGATGAATATATTTGAACTTATATGGGAAGTATTACGATCCATTGTCGAAACGTTTTTTGGGCAAGTAAGCATGCTAGCCTGTGGTGATAAGAAATTGTAGCAGTAGCTCTTTGAGAACATTTGTTCAAGGCAAGTAATTCACAAGAAGTTTGTTTATTTTCAGAAAACGTGCAGAACAAGTATTTATTGCAGTGCATTTCACTGACTTACAAAAGGGAGAAAGACTGGGGTGCTAGCACATACTGTTTCACCATGAAAGCTTATCATTTGATGTGGCGTAACTTTGCTCTGATTGATGTTGGTATCGGTGCCTTTCAGACAAGACCGTTGTTTGCAGTTGCTAAACAGTTCAAAACAAGACTTTCGCAAATACCGGTATAATTTTTTATCGCTTGCATGCAAAACACAAATCTAAGTTTAGTTCAAACAGCAGTGTTCTCTATCTAACCTCGTGGCAGAAGAAGACGGAGTCAGATTAAGCGTGTTTTCCCTTTCTGGATATTAAACGAAGTTGTTTTATTGATTTATTTGATTATAGATAACCACGCGGATCAAACGTCTCGTTTTCGTATTCTTTCACAAGCAGTAGTGAAGTAGAAAAACGTGAGATGATATTTTCACATCAAACATCCCTCCAATTTGTATGACCGCACAATCTTGTGTTTGCCTTGACTGCGTGCAAGAAACGTGGGACCAAAGAGCAGAGCATACATGGGTGAAAAAACGGTTTTCAAAGATGCAAAAGACTTTGGTAAATGATTTTCTTGCAATTTTTTCTTGATAAGGGTCAATGGAAATTGTGTTCTAATCAATTATTGCGTCCAGGCCTCGACAAGTTTAGCCATCAAATTTATCATTCTGCTTGACGCGCAAAATTTGCCGTCAACTTCACAAACAACAAACTGTCTCACCAGTGACTTGACTTAACTAAACGTTATGGAGTAATTGGCAAACTAAACTTGCAAAAAAATCTATCTTAGAAAGCAACATTTCTGACAATTGCTGTCTGTGCAAACGTATAAAAGACTTAGGACCAGGGCACATAAAACGCATTCTGGTGGAATAAAGGCAACATTCTTGAAACTGAGGCAGCCGCAGTTCCCGATAGCAACGGAAAACGTGTGAAGAAACGTGAGCAAGAAAAGTAATAGCTGGGAAAACAAGATAACAGAACAAGAAGTAAACCATGTTGAAACAGTTGAAATTGATATCACGCTACACAATACTGACTGACATGTAATCGTGTGTTATAGTAACACGTGTTCCATCATGCTTTGCGCTTTGCAGATGGATTCTACCGGCAAGATACAAGTCGGTTGAGGGTGATATTTGTCTCGTGACCGGAGCAGGCAATGGGATTGGTCGCTTGCTGGCCATTGAATTTGCACAAAGAAAAGCGAAGCTGATATTATGGGACATTGACAAACGAGGCAAGATACGATATATAGACTGACAGCTGATCACTAACATCTTTCGCATTGTCGGAACAATTTGAAGAAAATTGCTTTTGCTTATCTGCTCTGGACTAATTCTTTTTTGTTGCCCAAAAACGCCAGATATTCTAAAGAATTGAAATACTTTTGCATACACAACAAATTGAAAAATTTCTTGTGATGCATACTGCGCAGCGCAGTCTATATTCTTCATTCCTGTAACACAATTTCAACTTCGGCTAATGCTCGTTTTTGATGCTTAAAGGTTAGGCACATACCCTCATGGCGGTTACAAGAAGCAAATCTATCATTTTCACAGTGTTTTAAGTCTTAGATTTTTCGACACCAGCTACACTCAACTCCTCAAAAATGAAATCAGTCTAGCGAGCAATCTCGATCAAGCTATATGCTTTGATGCACAAACTTTGACGAAGCTTTGAACCATACGTATAACGTCTGATGTAAATTGTGGCCTAGGTAGCCCAGAAAGGTTTGGCTTAATAGCAATGTGTATAGTTGTTTTGTCTACTGACATTTCTTTTCATGAAATATTGCTGTTTCACTTTAACGACCCCTAAGATGCATCGTCGGGACTTAGCTTGGAGTGTCTTTGTGGCTATTTATGAGATTCCTATTGAGGCATGTCACGAATACGACACGTGGCAATGGATTTATATTGATGCGAAAAAAACAGTTGAGAAGGGAAACTTCTTTCTGTTTTGAAATGAAAGATCGTTTCTCTCAATTTCAACTTTTAGCTTAAGCCAAATTTTACCTACCGTAGTTCAGTACCACTGGAAAGCACATTCCGACAATTCTTCAAAATGCTTGGCAAACCTATCGTCGTACGCGATCAAAAGCTTGTGTGGCTTACGGTGAAGGAAGAGCCAGTAAACATAACATGTTTTGTACCAACCGCAGAAATTTTCCACTGAATTTGCATAAGATGTGTCTTCAGTTCAAGGACGTAGTGCTAACAAAAAAGGTGTGGGGATGCACCCAAAAAACTAGCCATTTTAAAACAGTTTCAAACTCATTTTAAAGCATACATGACATAGGTATGCACTCCTGCTACACTCCTGCTTCTGTTACGTAAGCGATTTCCTCAAAGACCTTTGCACTGATAAAAACTGAATAGGACAACCGCAAAAAAGACAATTCTATGTGAATAAGAGCTGATGATGCCTACCTACTAGGCGAAATATGTATTATTCTGTAAGTTCTTAGCGTCTGATTCTTTGCTGGGAAAAGAATCCCTTTCGATAGACAATGGACAACTACACCTATTTTTTAACATTTGCCCTCCCAAACCTTCGAGAACAGCAATATATCTACTGGTTAGCAAAACGTTAACAAGATAAATATTTAAATGGTTCGAAAAAAAGCTGGATGAAATTATCGTTTAACGTTGATGTACACTGCAAACATTGAAGTTTGTGCCGTAGGTGCATTGTACACTTTTTCCTAAAAAATTAACAAATACACTTCTGGTACAGTTCGGGATATTCCAGATAAATATTGAAAATACATTGTAATAACTTCATTTACGTTATTTTACCAAAGTTTCAAAACCTTGAGCGAAAACCATCTTCTCGTATTTTACTGGGTTCGCAAATTTTACTAAACATCTCATCAGTGAATTTGTTTTTCTTTCAAATAGCACATTTACTGAAACCGTTTCTGTTTCCACAATCAAAAATCGTAAATTTTGGGAAGCAGAATATCAAAATGATTCAATAACAAGCAGATTTGAATTTCTTTTCTAGCTGGACCTGGTGGATTGATTTGGCAAGAAAGTTTTGTTAGGCCGGAACACTTTTTTGCTTAGGTGTATTTCTGCGTAAATATTTTGTTTTTCGTAACCCCCATGTTCACACCTGATTACATGTGCACCAAAAAAGCAGTATAGCTTTGGTTGTAAGTTAGTTCGTATCGCAATGCCTTCCTGTAAGGCATAAGTAAAGCTGATTAAAATTTCTAAATCGGCTGCCAGTTGTATTCAAATTATTTTTGAGAATTTTTCAAAATTGTTCAATTCATTGGACTCAATACGTGGCCGAACAACTTTGTCACTGACAACCAAATTTCAAATAGGAATGTTAAGAAACTAATCTGTAATGTGTCTGGACCAACAGTTACACAATGGAAGGTGCTTCACGCTTGGTTTCACTGCAGTCACTCAACCATGACATTAATTTATAAGCAAGGGTCACAACTATTAACTTGCATATCAGCGTTTCCTTTAAACTATCAATAACAAGTGCAATCGTTTGACTTAATTATTCAGCGTGCTGCATTTAAGGAAGGCCAAGAGCGCCGTGGCTTTTGTAGTGTGTCTCCCACTTCGCATTTCTGCCGACTGACTTTAATTACGACTACACCCGTCTTTGCTGGCCATAAACGTAAACTTTGGCGATTTGATTCACGTGCAGGGAACGAAGAAACGGCCGACATGGTTCGCGAAGTCGGAGCTCCGGTATTCGCTGACGTTTGCGATCTTTCCGATAAAGAAGACGTGAAGAGAGCGGCCAAGAAAGCCAGGGAACAGTTTGGTGACATCACCATCCTTGTCAACAATGCTGGTCGGTGAATGATTAATATTTTCCTAAAATCGTTGGTGACTATTATTTTTGTTTCTTTCGCAACGTTCCATTCCACACTGCGCCATTTCGTTTGCAACTGAACCGTTCCTTTCATAACGCACACGTAGCAATCATATCACTGTGTTACCGAAACGACCACGTGCTTGAGCGTATCGCAATAAGATTGCTTAAGGAGAACAGAAGCGACAAGACGCAATGTACGTTTAGCAAAGATTGGGTAAACAAACTTGACAAAAATCAGTCAAGCGAACTTGAATGTCCACGTGACGCGTTGTTTCTCTGAAAAAAAGATCTTTCTGAGGTTTTCGTACAAGCTGCAAGGCACCCTTTGCTGCAGAACCAAACGAACCTGTAGGTATTTTTGAATGAAAGCTGTGAAGAAAATGAAGTTCGCCCAACGAGCGACTGGAACCAATGTTTTTAAATTCTGATTGCTGCTCACTGCGCCATTTGGCGAGCTGCACAGCAATGTGCAAAGGTGAAACACAATCCATGCAAAGACCGCCACCGCAGAACGTGGCATCTACTTTGAAATATGCCTTCATCTAAAGGTCATACTCACACCATCAATGCCCCCTGTTTCAGTGTATCATGATCTCGCGGTACAGTTGCTCAGGTATAATCATAGACAATTGATTAGTTTTGAAAAATGTTCATCGAGTCCCCCCAAAACTAACCCAACCCTAGCTGCATAAACCCTACCTCCAAAATAAATCTTTTCCCGCGAAATAGCTTTTTATGTAAACCCTTTGCCAAAAAGCAATCCGAGTTGAAATAATTTTAGAGGACGATTTCAGGTCTGGTCATTTATTAATTCAACTCTAAACTCGCCCTTAATTTTGGGATGGTTGTGGGGGAGTAACTGGTTCACGAGGCCTCGAAACACCAGCTTACGGTCTCAGCAACCTCTGAACGTTCTTCCCATCGCAAGGATCGACCAGGACAGGCCGAAAAACAATCATCGAACTTTGTTCTCTGCGGATATTGATAAGCTTTCCTTAGGTTTTGGTTTAGCAGAACGTGACTCGCCAAACATTACTGGGGCGTTCTGACCACTTGGCCGAGCCATCGTAGCTGCAACGTCTCTATTCGGGAACGTAGCTCGACATTCGGGATTTAACAAATTTCACAGCTGTAGATACTTTGTCGCGTGTAGCGTTACAACGTGAAAACTTCGCAAAGATCCCATCCCTGTCTCTGGTATACTAAGGATAATACTTTTTCTTTTGATCATTGACAGCGATCGGAAAAAAGACTGATATGAAAATTTAGAGCTATGCAGTTTTTGAAAGATTTATTTTTGTGACTGCGTCACGTTGAAGTGCACTCATTACTGGAACAGTCTGATTGCTCTGTAATGTAAAAATTCTTAAAATACTTTTCCAGCAACCGAGCATGACGTAATCGTCAGGTGTCATGGCTTCTTTCTTGTAAGATTGCTAGGAATAGTTCATAACTTCAACGGATGTTTTGTGTCCAAAGACTGGACAGGTCACGTATAAAATCAATGTCCCAAGAAGAACTCAGACTTCTACAACTTTGGGTTAATTTATAAATTTAAAGTAATCTGTACGAAGAGTTTTAAATTATTATCCGAGTGGCCCTTTAGAAACACTGAAGCAATTTACTAACTTAGTGGGCTTGATTTCCCGATCCAGATACCGGTCTCTGTTCTGTTTTGCGTCAGTTGTATACCATCCTAAAAACACCCTGAACTAGTTATGACGTTTCGCCCCTTACGTGCAGGTTATACGGACTTGCGTTTCTGGAGAGACAGTGGCATAGTACCTCGCGTCGTTTCAGTTCTACGTTTCACACCAGCTAGTTCGCAAGCAGTTATAAACTTGCCAACTGCATGTTGAAGACCCTGTCCAGAGGAGCTAGAGCCAGGGAGTCATCCGCAGAGATCATGCGATCTTAATACAACGATGAGGCTTCGTGTCCATCTCTTCTTGGCATACAAGTGTACGTCAGGAACAGTGGCGTAGCTAGAGTGTGGGCTGCCCGGGGCGACCCTTGAGTTTGGCGTCCCCGAAGCCATAAAAATATGTATTGCACAGTGACTCGCTCTTAAAGCTTTGTATATATTTTAACTAGTTTGTGCACCATCATAATGTTACAGTACTCTCAAATGCTCAAATATGGTATGCTTAATACGCACCAAAAAAGCTCAAACATTGCAAGTGACAGTCAAACAAAAAGCAAAAATGACATGGGGAAAAATAGTTAAAAAGTGTAAAAAATTAGGACCATGTTTATTTTTCAAATGAAAACTATAATATTCTACACAGTAACTCTTCTTGCCTTTTTGTTAGCAAATTCTTCAACGGCAATGTCAAAATTTATTTCATCTGTCAATTGTTTCTCTATAGACGGTATGGCAAGATATCGCATCCGCAAGGTGCTCATACTAGATCTTAAGTAATTCTTGATCAGTTTTAGTTTCGAAAAATTCCTCTCACAGGTAGCAACACTAATGGCAATTGTGAGGAAAATCCGCAGCATTATTACTATATTTGGAACAGAGTTACCAAGGTTATTCTTTTGAATAAGCTGCAAAAGTTCAAAGGGCCTTCTTTCTCTACTGTGAACTGTATGTCGGCAACATCGTATAACTGTGATGCAACAATAATGTTCTTCTTAACTGCAGAACAATGAACAACAAGGGACACAACTATCAATATTTCTTTTTCCGCTTAACCTCCGGTACAACTAACTGGCCTACTTGGAGTCTGAATGCGGAACGGTGATGTAAACAATTTTGATAATGACGCATGAACATACTGAATCAAAAATCATTTCCCCTAAAGAAACGAGGAACCATCACTGATCCCTTAAAACTCACGTAACCCCATTACATGTTTTGCGGAACACTAGGGTTCCGCGGAGCCCCTGTTGAAGAATACTAAGCTAGATTAAATTTCTCCACACACACGAAAATCCATTTTGACGAGCACAAATCCAACTACACATTTATTAGATTTACACAGAAATGTGTTTTAAATCCAACAAAGCGTTTTTACTCGCAGGTAAAAAACTTAAGAGCACATACGAAATCTTAGTTAGAGCTCACCACAGCCACACGTTTGTCCACAGTCATCCATCATACTCCTAAGTTTTATGACATCATGTAAATACTACGATCAAACGTAAACAACGACCCGATACTCGATCAATCAACCATGTAATGAATCAGCAAAATTTGACTCAAGTGAGTTGATAAGCGTGTTGAGAACCGTGTTGCAGCGTCATGTAAAAAAGCCTATTTATAGAACATCCCTGATACACGACTGTGTATTGTTTGGCTAAGATAACAATCGCTTAAATACACATGCTATAGTTTAAATTACAAAATCAAAAACGTCCTTCAACTGCGAGTAGTGTATCGACATTAAAACCACTTTTATTTCAATACAGCTTGTACAGGTTTATGGCCTACAGCATAACCCGTAGTGCCGCCAAGGGCGGACCGCCCCCCTTAGTGACGCCACTGGTCAGGAAGGTTGGGGAGGAATAGTCCCGGTAGTTAGTGCATTCCTCCAGATCCCTTCTTGAGTGTGGGGATGATTACCTCAGCTTGCCAATCTCCGATGCTCTTCCAGATAGCCAGCAGTTTGACGCACACAAATTAGCCAGAAAATTCCTTCTTTAAATAAACTGTCATCACACCCTGAATTTCATCGCATCCTCAGATAAAACTTCATCACACTCTGGACTCTTGGGTTCAAAAGATATTTGAAATGCTCTCTCCACCGGTCAAGGATATCCTTCTCAGTGCTAAGGAAAACAACATTTGGTCCTCTTTGTGCATTGCAAAATCTTGACTTTTTTCTAAGAAGAGCTGAATGGTATGCCGAGGCACTTTGTCAACGATCTGGTAATAGATTACAGCTTTTGTTGAAATTTTTTCAAAGACATTTTTTCCTTACATCCTCTTCCACCGACCCTTTACGATCTATTAGTCCAGTGCTTCGTGTCACTGCTGTTGATTTTTCACAGGGCCCCTTTTTGGGGTGAAAGTAATTGTGCTTTTTTTGAGAGCACACTTACTTCTAATTTCACTTACGGTCTGCAATGTAGATGTGTTTTTGAATGACGGCACCTGGGAACACATTTATTCTCGAACGGTTGAAAACATGGAAGCTTTGAAAGGTCGTATCATGAAGAATAAACACAAAAATTAATTCTTGAAACGTTATGGTGTTGGACGTTTGTAAAACAACCGACTTCGTTCTCAACAAAATTCAATGAATAAAGCCGGACACATTCGGCAATGAAACACGTGGAACGGAGACCAGAAGTGTTGAACATCATTGTGAACACAATGGCAGTACGAGCACGTCAGTCAGGCTCAACGCAACCTTTTTAAATGGTAACAAAATGTTCTTAGACTCTGAGGTACACAACCACAATAAGCACCATCTGCAGTATGAATTAGAAGATTTGGTCTTCGCTAGCAATTGGAAACTCTTTCAAATCTTGAAATCGTTGTTGATCTATAAAAAATCATCCATCGTCGAAAACTGATACACAGTTAATCACGCTAATTGTATTTATCGGGTAAGCTGAATTGAATTGCAACTACGCCAATCGCAAGGGCATGTGCAAATTGCAAGCAGATGCCTGCTCAGGACAAACACCTTTCTTTGCGTCTCGCGACCAAGGAAGCCGGTGCAATACGTGGCGCGGCGGCCGGGGATGAACGGAAACAGCCTCGCAGTGGTTCGGAAGACCTGATGAACATCGAGGGGCAGAAATATGGGATTCCTTCCTATGTATTCCGTTACAGCGTACTGATATCACAAGTGTATGTGACCAGCTACAACTGCAGCAACCCTCCCCTACTGCCGAGAGGACTACTCGCGGTCTGCGCCTCGTCTCACCTCTCTGGCATGGGTGACTCTTCCAGGGGCGGAATTCCCGCCAGAATAGTTCGTTGGGCCACAGAGATCCACACTGGTCGCGCCAAGGAGGCAGAAAAAGAGAGGACCGCCCATGTCAGTCTCCCGAGATTTCTGATGTTGTCGTTTACGTTCCCGATTATATCATTGGCATACCTGGTTGGCCCTTTTATTCACATGTATCATCCCCGCGTGCATTATAGTATAACATTGTGTTTCTGTTTCTAGTACAAAACTGGTTTAAGTTAAGTAAGTTGACAAAAATTATTCTGATGATCTTTTTTTATTTTTGTCGCTGCTTGTCTTGGTAATTTTAATTTAAAATAATTTTGGCGCTTTTTTTGTGGAACATATCTGAAAGCAAAATTTCAAGTACTAACCATCTTAATCAGGCATCGCTTATGGAAAGGACATTTTGAAACTGACCGAACATCAAATCGAGCAAACGTACAAAGTGAACATTTTGGCCCATTTCTGGACGCTCCGTGAATTTTTGCCTTCTATGATGAAACGAAATCGCGGTCATATTGTGACAACAGCTAGCGTTCTCGGTAAGCATTTTGATGACCAAGTTACATATTTTCATTGATGGAATTGACAAAACGTTTGCTAAACTTCGTTAAGCAATATTCGGAGTTGCTGTTGATTCTTACTGCAAACAGTATAGCTACAAATATCCAAATCACTATTTTATTCAACGATTCAGCTTAGTCATAAGTCATCATCAAGAGCATTAATAACATAAAACAGCGACGCCGAAAAGCAAATATGGTGTTTCAAGACATTCATTTGCTCAACGTTTTTGTAAGTGCTGTTGACCAGGATCGTTTCTTCACCATTGCTAGCACGATCGGTCAGCGATTGAGGACATATTGACTTTAATGTACACAGCAAATGAAGCTTCTAAGAACGCGAATGACCGTTAAAGTTGTCCACAACTTTGCTTCTACAGTGTGAAGTTAACCTGTGACAATTCGGAATTGAAAGACATGTAGGTTGAAACATGGCCTACTAGCGTATGTTAGATTTATCAGAAAATGAAATGATTACAATTCAAGCACAAGGTTTGCTGCATGTTTTCGAGGAATCAGCCAACTGGGCGCTATTTTCATCTGTTTGCGATGATATTTCAAACTTGCACTGTATTCAAGTAATTATTCTCCACAAAGGCGACGAAATCGAATCAAACAGCAAATTTTATAAAAGGAAATCGATTTCACGCAACTCTACGCATCCTCAGTCCTGAGATCTTATTCAAATAGTTGATTACATTTATTTCAAAATAGTTATGCAGTTTTGAACGTAGAAGGGCATACATCGCTCGCGTCTGCTCTAAACCAATCAATTCAGTTGTTTACGCTCTCTCCACTTTTTTCTGAGGGATCACAAAAATTAACCCCATTGCGCTGCCGTTGATTTGTTGCATCAAACAAAGCTTTTTTACCTAAAGGCAACAAAGCGAATGTCACCACTATCACGAGAAACGCCAAAACTTTCACCGGCCGCAAGCGAGGACACATTCGCAACTTTGCAAGTAACGAGCGCAGCGTCTGAAACAAAATTCCAGATATTCTTATCATGCAGGTTTGTCTCCTTTTCCTGGAATGCCAGACTATGTCTCCAGCAAACATGCCGCAGTTGGCTTGCACCAGTCTCTCTACCTGGATCTGCAAAAAGACGGATATACTGGCGTCAAAACCACTCTGGTGTGCCCATATCTTATACACACTGGTTTATTCAAGTAAGTGACGCGTTGCTAGAAAAAAACAAATCAGTCGTTACTGTTTATATAGCGTCACGTAAGAATTATGGAAGAACGTGCTCGACCAGTCTGTCAACAAACTAGTCTCCTGCAGTACCTGTTCATTAAAAGCAAACGCTCCTGCAGCATGCTTTAACTAGCCCGGAGCACGAAGAGCTTAAAATCCCAGTAGTGTCAAGATGAGTCATGTTTTCAACTCGGGTTTCTTGTGACAATGTTTCAAAACGATATTGTTTTCCCTTCCACCATTGCGCTGTCCGCGTGTCGATGATCACTGAAGACCCCAAATTATAGTAACTTACATCTGTAATACGAGCGCGTTCTTTGCAGCGGCGTGTCCATGAACTACGATTGGCTACTTCCTGGACTGCAGCCCACCTATTGCGTGGAGGCGATCATGCATGCCGTGCTCACAGACCGACCCTTCGTCGCCATTCCTCGCACAATGTACCTCGTGTACAACAGCGCCACCTGGATGCCGGTGCGACTGCAAGCAGCGATTAACAAGTTTATGGGGTTCAATGAAGCAATAAATAAACTTGTGCCAAAGCGAAAGTATCAAGTTGAAGCCCTAAAGACTTAATCGATGAAACAGAGTTGTTACTGCAGAGCAGACTACAAGCGTAACTGTGGTCTACGTATCGATCTGAGCTATTGTTTGTGGGACCACCAATTAAAAGCTCTACGTTTGCTGTAAGTTTTCGAGGAATCAGCTGAATGGGCTCTGCTTTCTTCTTTTTGCAATGATTCAAACTTGTACATATTTGTATTCAAGTAACTAGCCTCCAGCACAATCACGACGGGTTTGAATCCCGATGCCCATGCTGTTCAAAGTGAACTTCAGGCTCTATAGTTTTGCTCAACCTTCGAAGTTCTTTCCTTGGTCTCAGAGCGGAGTAGACCTTTTGTGCTCTTTGTTAGGGTCTATGAAAATTAGACAACACGTTAAAATTCAATAAAGTGGCACTTCAAACTTTCAAAGAGTAATTTTTGTTGTGTATACTCTACCTCTTCTGAAAAGATTCGTTCAGGTACCAATTGCAACCATGCAAAGTTTTCAATGCGCCGAAACCGAAAATGGTATGGTCAACACACGAATATGGTGATGTGGCTATTATTCGAATATGGCGATTAGACGTTCCATTTAGTAATTCAAAGAAATAAAGTAAGCCTTTGTTCCGACGTTGATACGAAAATGCGACGTCGGCTGTTTTGCAAGTGATCAATGACAAGAAAGAGCGCTGCATGTTATGCTTGAAAAAAGCTTTCTGTTTTTAGCTAAATGCTCGCAGAAAACAGGGGTGTCGACGTTTCGCAGCGCACTACTACAACCATTCTCGAAGCAGTCCTCCCCCTCGACCAAACAAATAAAAAACGTTTTCGGACCCGCGAAACAACAGTAAAGCGAGCTCGCTCGTACGATTCACATGTATCGACGGGGGTTTTATGTGAAAAGAACCACTTCGCACTAAATGCTACGCAGAACATTAAAGTACTCTGTTCGAAAGGTTTGCAAGACGATAGACCGGGATCTCCTCGTTGAACTCGACGGGACGTCATCTTTGTTTCAAAAGGAGGATTTGTGCGTTCAGTGATAAGCAACAGACCATCAGGTCGAAGTTCATCTCGGCTGGTTAATCTTGTAAACTCAAATTTCATTTCAAATGGGACCTTGAAACCATATTGCTATATATATTAATTGGAGCGGTCCAGCTCGCCCACAAGTTCCCCGCACCGTTCGAGAAGTATGCGCCGACCAGTTCTCACCGAAATTCCGCACTATATGCGTGACGTAAAAATCGTGAAACCACTAAAATTTTATAGTTCTCCAACAAGTCTGACTTGTTCGTGCTTTAGGAGTTCTTGTTTTCATTTTGTGCTTGCTTTATGATTCAGCGTGGCGAGTTTAACTGTGACCAGAAAAGGTTCTTGCACTTTTGTAAACACAATGTAAACTGCAAGTCTTATTTGGATCAAGGCTTCATCATGCCTGTTGCTTGGGTCGGGCTTGAACCTGCTTAGCATTGCGAAATTAGTAAACAAAAATAATCAAGCAGCTACCTCAAGTTTTTTTTCTAGTTTCGGTGATGAGAACGAAATCAAAGCTAACGAATTTAAATGCACTCATTTCATTGAAAAAATGTTTACGCAAAGTACGTAGATTCTAAACGTCTCCAACCACTGTGAGTCAGACGTTCACAAACGTGAAGTGTTCCCCATATTGTAGAAACATCGATGAATAAATCATATTCAAAGAAACACTCAGGGAAAAGAAACCACCTTATCGAAAGAGGAGGGGGGGCAGATTGGTAACTCCAAAATTGTTCAGAGCGCTGAGGCGCTAAGTGATGTGTCAAGACCCGAAATATAATTCAGCATGTTTGAAACTCCATGCTGCCCATGAAGCGTCACTGAACAAAACACACACAACATTCCTTACGATGATCATTTGACAGCAGGAATGGAGTCATGAGGAAAGAAGTGATCCACAACAAAGGACTTGGGCTCTTATTTATGAGCGCGTCCAGTAGACATTTTTATTTGCTTTGCTTAAAAAGTATTGGTCCGTAGTGAAAATAATCAAGCAAGATGTAACTGGAATGGAATTATTTTGGCTAAATATTTGAAATGCGCTTAAGTGAGACTGTATCAGAAACCTTTGCACAAGTCTTTTCCTTTCAAAATACAGTAAAGCTAGCCCTGTTTCGGTAAAAATGGAACAAGGTTTGTGTGTGAATTCCCCCGACAACATCATTTCTGCAACTCTTGCTGAAGTTAAAACTTAACGAACAAAAACAATGGAAGTCTTGGGAAGTTTATGAAAAAAAATCAGCGACAAAATGGATGAAAGTGGAGGAATTCTTTAAGGATTCTTAACGCTATTTTTCGTGCAAGCTGCGTCATGACTGTTATTGTAAACACTTTGATCGCGAATTTTGTTATGAAGAAAAGTAATCTTGTTAAAAGTGTCAGTTTTTGTTACAAGCATAGTTTTGGGGAGTATAAAGCACCTGTAAGCGAACGCTGAGGATGCCACGGAAGATGACAGTAAATGGTTTAGCAGTACCGGTGTACTTCCTCACTTGGAATCGAAAAAGAGTACAAGACTAAAGCTAGCTTTTGATGAAGCCTACTTTCTTTGGCAAACAGTGCACGGGGTCGCCGCAAGTTCTTACTGTGAACAGCGAAGCCACAAATATCGAAAAACATATTATTTGATTCGACGTTTCGACTTCGGATGAACCATCCCCGTTGAGACCCGGTTGCCGTGGCTGCATTGAAAGAGACTCGTCGCGAAGAAGGTTCTTTTGGCCGGTGATGCTTCCCAATATTTCTGCTTGCTTGAAGTAAAATCGTTGCGCAGAATTGGCCAACAAATATTTACATATTTCTGAGTCTGGATCGACTTTGTGTTTATTGAGTCTTTCCGATGTAAGTAGATCAGAGGTGCAAATTTATTTGTAACCTATAGACTACGTTTGAACGGCGAAGAGCATTCTGTTCGTCTTTTCAAGATTTTTTTGAAAAGATTTTTTGATCATTTAGCTTTCATGTGTGAACCGAAACAGAATTGGAACATCGAGTAAGGATATGCAAATCTTTGCATTTCCTGACGAACTTCATAAGAAGCCTTACCTATATGTAGGGAAAACGCATGTTGATAATGTCCGTCATGAAGTTTATTATGTTTTTCTTTATTATTGAATATGTTTTGTGACCAACTCGAAACATGGATTAAATAATATGTTTTCGATATTTGTGGCTATGCTCACACTAAGAACCCAATTTCTGTTTCAGCTTCTGCTGTTTTAATTCTGCTCTACGCAGACAGACATTCCGCAGAATGGACTCATTTCGCTTCTGCTCATTGCCGTCGAACTGCTATCCTAGACCAGTTATGTCCAATCCGCGACCTGCGAGCTGCATGTGACCCAGCCGAAGGTTTTGTGGGGCCCAGTCAGGTGCGGTTTACCATTAGGTTATAAAGGCTTAAGCCTAGGGCTCCCGATTTCGGGGGGGCAAAATTTTGGGAGTGAGGACAATTTCCAGCGTTTCTGTAAGCAATTATATTTTTGTAGTTTTGCTTTGGTTCAACGCACGTCTTTTTGATATGCCGCTAACAAAAAATCTCTATATATTAGAAGAATGGGTGCGGAGGATTGAAGTGAATAACGGTGAGTATTCTCTTTTTTATGGCGTTGAGAATTGGTTATTGTTTCGTATAACGTGTGGAACAAAACGCCTGAATCCATTATTCGGATTACACGAGGCCAGTGAGGTACTCAATAAATATGTAATGGGAGTGTGGTCAGATAACTTCACTGCTGCGTTTTTCGTTAGTTTCATTGTGACTGTTTCTGCTCCAGCTATCGAGGGAATTCAGAATAAAGTAATATGTTTATATTTTGGGACAACTTCTTCGGTGAATGTGACGAGCATGTGTAGTGCTAATTTGTATGACATCAGTCGTCGTAAACCTTCCAGAAGGTTCCTCAATTTAAAATAGCCTGAAAATGAAAATTCGCCTCTGGCCCCAGTTAAGGTTTCGTCGCTGTGTGTTGTAAAATAATGGCAACCTGTCCTTATTTTGATAATCTTAGATTGGAGATTTGTGATGTAGTGGTCCTCAGTACCACTTAATCACATCTGTACTGCGTCCAGGAAGATTTTCACGTGTCCAGTGATGGAGTCTCGAGACGTGGTCGCGGTCTCAAGTCGAGACGAGTCTCGAGACCCATGTTTTCAAGAGTCGATCTCGGTCTCGAAGGCTATGGGTCTCGGTCACAAGCCTATTACCTTGAGTAGTACAGCCGTTAAGCAAACCTATTGTGCAAATTGTGATAAAAGCATGAAAATTTCTACAGTCGTTCTATATATCATAAAGTTTATTTTCAAGTGTGGAGCCATCTTTTATTTGACCCGTGGTGACCTTGAGAGGTCAATGACCTTGGACGACGAAAACATGCCATTTAGCGCTAATTGTAATAATGCCATCTTCAGCAATTTAGCATAAACCATGGCAAACAGCATATCAAATGAAAGATCTGAATGGGTATCGTACATGTAAACAACAAACAACACCCTTCTGTGTTATACTAAGCTATTAGTGTAACAAAACGGACACATTTTTTATACGAAAACGACAGTCGCACGAAGTGTAGACAAAGAACAATTTTAAAATAAAATTACTTCAAACAATTTGCAAGGTGAAAATTACTTCCACACAGAAACAAATTCCCAGACAAATAGAAAAAATCAACTTGATTTCAGCAATAAATTTTTTGTATAGCATGTACAAAATATAGGGGCCCCTTTTTTGATATAACGAAAATGGCTAGGACCCCTTTGATCACAAATTGTACACATGAAATATCACAAAATGTGCAATGTTTTGGGCCCACTTTCTGCGATTTGGTCTCAGGCCCCTAAATTCTAATATTCAACCCTGGTTGAGAGTCGAACATGTTGGAATTTCTGTGATTTTTAATGGCAGATATCATACCTAGGAAGCGGAGTCGCATTGTTACGCTATCGGAACACTGAAACTATGCCCAAACAGCCAGTGCAAATTGCAAAAGTTATGCAAAGATGACGAGGTTTGATTTACAGAAAATTTGGTGCATGCTGGAGTTCACGTAAGCTCAAGTACAGTGCGCACGCCACCTACTGGAGGTTGGCAGAAATACTAAGAAACCGCTTAATAGGAGCTTCTTACTCAAAAAGTGAAAACAAAAAATTAGAATTGACCAAAAGCTTAAATGCTGGACTGTAGAAGACTGGAAAAAAGTGCTGTTATCAGATGAAAATCATTTTTGTTTAAGGGAAACATAGCAGTGTTGTCACGATCAGGAAGGCGAGCAGTTATGTCCTGCCTATTCAATGAGGTAGTAAAGCACCCGCAAAATAGGATGTTCTGGATAAGTTTTAGCTTTTCTAAAATAGGTTCCCCTATGCCAACTGAGGGTATGACGAATTTGTATGAATACATTGATGTAATTGAAATAAAAGTCTTTCCAGATATGTGAATAACATTTCCTGATGGTGGAGGAAAATTCCAACAGGATTACTTCCCGTGTCTTTCATCTAAACAAGTGAAGACGGTTTTCAGGAAACAAAAATTAAATGTGTTCGATTGGCCAGGAATCCCGCTAGATCTTAACCCCACTGAGAATTCGTGATCAGTAACAAAATGTCGGTCACAAAAATTGCATTGCACCACCATGACCAAGCTAATAGATGCCAGAGATGATTTGATAGTGTTTTTTTACTACCCAATCCTATCCTGTTGTTGAAAATGACAGTAGAATCCGATTCTTGTTGTGGTTCAAATCGTACTGTCCGTACCGGAATCTATCCAAAAGCGTGTCTTTAATAATGCGTAGGTAGACTCGGAATGGAACAAAAAACCGAAAACATGCTTCCAAAAGTAGTAAATAAATGACTGAGCAATGTGCAACTTTCTCCAAGAGTTCAAAAGTGACCAAAAATTTGTTTCACAGGGTGAATCCTCAAAATATCGAATAAAGCGTTTCAGATCACATATCCTTATCCGCATCTGGTTCCAGATTAAAACCACTTTTTGGACATCCGTATCGGTTGAAAACTTACTGTCCTGCCGGTTATCCCACGACAAACCGGAAAGTGATCATCTTTGACAGAAGCCATTATTCCAATGTGGTATCGGGACAGTAAATCAAAGAATACTGTCAAAAACTGGTAAAAGCCATGCCAAAGCGAGTAACTAAATTCTTGTCCTTCATTACTGCATTAGGTTTATAGAATTATTAATATTTCATTGCTAGTGACAATTGCTATAGCCTACTAGTAATGTTAACTCCAATGTATAGTTGTGAAATTTGCAAAGCAACTGTGTTACGTGGATTCTCTGAGATCAGCCTGCGACAATTCAAATTTAACTAATAACATTGGTAAATGGTTATAATGAAAAAATTTTAAATAAGGCATATAATTTTCTTGTCATACTGTAGTATTAAAAAGGTAATGGAGCTCTTAATCAGTCATGATTAGAGCAACCAATTTCTTGACCTAAAAACTTCAAATTTTGACTTTATAATTTTAAATTTTGACTTTATTTTGACCTAATAAATTTTTGCGTTTGCACTTAAAATGCGGAATTAAAAGCATTTATTAGAAATCAAACCAATAGGTTAAAAACATTTATTCTGTTGCAATGAGAATCAAAAGTGTGAAAAACCCATTGAAACTGGAGTTTGACAAACTGTAGAGGAAAATAAATTCAAAAGCTCCAGGGAAATATCCAGTGTCAATATATAACCTGAAGTCACTGAGAATGTTCTGCATCGTTATACTTCAATATCAAGTATTACTTCACATTACTGCCTTTAAAATTTGTTTATGCATAATGGATTTTGGATTTACCAAACCAAGTACTGTAGTACTTCGTTGCTTGCCTTAGCCTGTCACACCTAGCCTGCTTAATATTTGATCGTCCAATTGTGGCCAAGACGATTATTGCGTCAGAAGTCAAAAAAGAACATTAATAAGTCCGACCTGCAACTAAACTTGCAAAAGCATATCAATATCGGTTGTTGTAGATTTAATAAAATATGGGTAAAGAGAAAAAGCTATGCTGCAAGACAATTTAAACCTAACGATAAATTTTGGCTTTTTTGACCTAATAGCTTTTGAGCCGCTCATGGTATCAGTGTGAAATTTGGTTCGTGGACGTTTCATAAAGAAGAATTTTGACGGTAGAAGAATTTTGACTTTATTGACTTTAGGTTGCCCTAGTTTTGATTTATAAAGAGGGTCCAATACAGGTCTCGCACCTGCACATTTTTCCTCTCAAGGGCCCTGTAGTGGCTAGAATTACTTGACGTCAATGTCCAGAGAATATATAGTAAGAAAATATCCGTTCATTATTATACGAAATGCTAAGGCTCGGGCTCAGCCCGAAGAGCCCGGGTGCCACATTCGCCACTGAATTAAAGCATGGCACACACGGGCGTCGGAAGGATTTATTCCAGGGGGGGCACTAGGGAATTTTTCAAAAATTTTTCTAAGGGGAACCAAGGCCCTCCTGTCCTCTCCTTCCGACGCCCATGATGGCACATAGAATACCAATTCATTAGAAGCACACTGAAACGAAACAAAACTACATAATAACAATTTTGTTTCGGCTTATTTGTGATGGTGTTACGATATTTAGCGACATTTAGCGCTAAATGGTATGTTTTCATCGTCCAAGGTCATTGACCTCTCAAGGTCGTCACGGGTCAAATCCAAGATGGCTCCACGTCTGAAAATAAACTGTATGGTATGTAGATTAACTGTAGAAAATTTCATGCTTTTATCACAATTTGCACAATTCCCCAATTTTACTGAGCTTAACAGCTATGCTACAGGCTTTGAATACTGCAATGATATGGCTTAGGAAAATATCTGTAATTCAACGTGTCTTTTGTCTGCTGTATCTGCAGGTAAGAAACAACAAAAGCAGGCAGGAAAAAAGTCAAAAATTCGAAAAAATTTGAACTTAGAGCTGTGATCACATTTTTTAAAAATGTTTAGAAAAATTTCGGCATCTTCCACAAATTTTTAATTCTCGAATCTCGGTCTCGAATTTCAAGTCTCGAGTCTTGGCTTTTTTTATGAAGTCTCGGTCTCAAAGTTTAGGTCTCGACTACATCTCTGCCAATGACACCTCAGTTCATAACTGATTTCTAGTTTTCTGATTTCTACCCCTGTTGTTCCACTGGCACCAAACCTGCCTATGGCACCACAGTTAGGGAGTGATCAGAAGTGTTAAATAATGGTTATCATAGCAGTTAGGATTCGAACACCTTAAGCAGCTTAAGCTAAATTTTAGTTCGATGAGAGTAAAGTAAGTCAGTCAATGTGCGGCTTTCATTAACAAGTCATTCAATGTCTTCAAAGTTTTGGCCCTCTAGGCATTTCGGTTGGACATAGCTATTCCAGACAGTCCAACCTGTTGATATAGTTATCTGAAGTCCTTTGTAACTTTGAGCTGAAACATCACTGCATAAAACTCCTTTTTCCTAAAACACTATCTTTTTGTTTGATCTTTGACTTTCCGGAACCACTGATTCTTAGCGTCACTGCAATATCAACTGCACAAGTAGACACGTGCTGGGCCATGACGTAGAATAAACGACGAGGGGCACCCTTGTGTCAGTGGTCATCTTGCAAATTGACGATTTCCGTCCGGTGAGAAATGTTTTGATAAAAACTTGGCACAAATGCAAACAAACTTTCCTGCAAAGAGATTCACGCCTTTGTATAAAAAAATCACACGCCTTTGTATTAAAAATAAAATAATTGTGAACAGCAATAAAATGGTTGTCCGTTGTTTAGAAGCCGATCTATGTCCACACAAGGTCGGTGCTTCGCCGTTTTCAAGGCATCGTCGCCGCCATACATGAATTTTCAAGTTTTATTGGACACATTTTGCTCTACTGTCTGTCCTGACTTTTTATCTTTTTACCATTGCTCTTAACAAACATTTGTTTGCCTGAAACGTTTACAAGAACCGCCCGTATTCAGGGCGTCGGAAGGAAGTCAACCATCACGTTCTTCTTTTGAGCTGGTTGTTCAAACCACTGCTTGGCCCCACTAGATCTCGGGGCAGGTGTTGAGCAGCCATTCGGTTGTCTCATCGTCCAAAACCGTCAAGCCAAGCAGTCCATGGGGAGGTCGATGGTTTGGACATTGGAGGATAACATGGTCGACGGTTTGTTCTTCTGCGCCACACTCACAGGCCGCAGAGGAGGTTATCCCCCATTTGCACAAGCAGGAGCGGAAACGTCTGACACCGGTGCGGAGGCGGTTAAGCCGGACCCAGGTTCTTTCTTCTGGGGAGGGTCATTCCGGGGGGGGTGCCAGTGTCGGGGATGAAAATGCGGAGTCTTGTGGGATTGTCCGTCCACTCCGCATTCCATTGGTGATCCGCCCACTGCGTCGCACGTATGTTGTTGTCAGATAAACTGATGAGATGTTGTGCGGCGGGTACAAATGGGTGTCTCGATTTGAGGCGCCGTGCATCTGCACTCGATGGACGGGTAAGCGCTGAGTGGAGCAGATGTCCAGGTTCCGTGGTACGGCGTGCTAGAGACAATGTGGCTCCATTGCGACGAAGCTCAGCAGTTTAGACGCCTGCAAGGATTGGAAGGTTGTCCGCTGATGTAGGACGCAGGCATCCAGTCACAATTCGCAAAGCGTCGTTGATGGCGGGGTTGATGAGGCGGGCATGAGCACTGCGGCACAAGACAGGAGCGCAGTACTCTGCGGTTGAATGGACCAGGGCTAGGGTGGCTATTCGCAGAGTTGTTGCTCCAGCACCCCAGCCGGAGCCAGCAAGCCACCTCAGGAGCGCGACGCGTGATGTCAGCTTCCTGTGAAGTGACTCAAGGTGTTGGTGACACGTGAGCGAGCTGTCCAACGTTACTCCGAGGTATTTGGGCTCGGAGCAGAAGGGCAGGGTTTCGTTGTTGTCACGTTAAAGTGCCTTTAACAGAGGCAAAAAAAACGTAAAAATGGTCGCGTTTTAAGTATTCGACTCGGTATATCACTCTTCACTCTGCTCAGAAATATATTGAAAAAAACGGAAACAAATGTAGTAATTGTTAACAAGCAAACAAAATCGGCCAACTCATGACATGTCCCTATATGATATGAACGTGACGAAATGTGAACACTGATCAATCAAAGAGCATTGCAAAGTTGTGTGAAGCAAATTGTGTGAAATACTCTATATCACGTCAATTGGACCCAAACTTCATTACAAACAAACAAACAAATGCAACTCACAGTGTTTGTTTTCTTTAAAACGACACAAGAATTGTTGCGACTCTTTCACAGACCTGCTCCGGTTATTCCCCGCATCTAACAATAAAGTTTGAGCATTGAGAAAAAAGTCAAAGTCAGACTTTTATATTCTTTTCTCATTGATCACTCGATAGGAAACAAAGATGTCGAAACTTCTGTGCCCAAGTTTTCAGGGATTTTGCCCGAATTTTCAGGAATTTTGCCCAAATTTTCAAAACATCAAAATCTTTGGGGTGCTCTTACACCCCCTGAACTTCTAGCTCCTACACCACTATTAAAAACCAACTATTTATCCAATAGTTGCAATTTTCTTTCTAACTTAGATTTTTATCATTTTGTTGTTTTTCTGCTTTTTCTGACATTTCCATCGTTTCTCAGGGAGACGGCATTTTTGACAAATGCATATTCACATGTAGAAAAAACGCGTTGAACGTTTACTTGTAACTTCTTTCAAAGACTAATATTAACTTTTCTAATCAAATGCATTCGATGAAAACGCAATTACAAAACTGTAGCAGCAAACGACATCGGTAGGTGTCGCTAAAGACCAAAATCCCAGGCCCGATATTCTCACGTAGCAAAGCTGGCGAACGAGCAAATTTTACCGGACGCCAGTCAATCTTCCAAGCGCTTAGCTACAGCAGCATCCACACCGCAAGCTCAAACATGAATGGGTTTGAACTTCTGTGGGAAATCTTGCGATCTATTGTCGGAACCATCATGGGGTAAGTACAGTCGCGGTGACATTGGGCGAGCTGAGCCTGTTGCCAATCAAAAACGTTTTTCGGAGAAATGTTGTTTAAACGAAAGGTAGTTTTGCTGCAGAAATGCACTGCGATTTAAAGTTATACAAAATCAGAATAGCGCCAATCAAAGAAAAAGCTACGGCTTAAACTGCCTATACAGTTTGTAGCAACTAAATGTGCTTGTCTTAAAGTACAGGTGTTAAATTGGAACTGTGATATATTAAGTTATGCCTACTTAGGTTTGGTCGGTATTTTTTTGTCTGCGTTGATATTTGAATGGTGGTTTATTCCGTCCACGTGTGTGTTTGAACATTTACTGCACGTGATGGACAAAAACCAAAGTGAAAAAGATTTCCGCCATAAGAAATAGAAGCGACTGCTGGAATGTACTGTAGCCTCATAGCAGCATAAAGCAAAATGTTTGAAAAGCTGAATATTGACAAATTCCACAGCTACGCTTAGACAGAAAGTTTAGGAAATTTAAATCGTTACTTTTTGACAAAAAAGGGATCGTTTCGAGAAACGTGTACAGGATGTGTCCGGTCGCAACAGCTTGCGCGCGTTTTGCGCAAGTGATAACAGAAAGAAAATGTTGTTACAGCGCGACCCATGCCCTCTGGTAACAACGTCGTTGCTAAATATAAAAAATGCAGCCTCGGGCTTTTGACAAGCGACATTGTTGGCGTTAGTTTTGTTGCGAGAAACTTGTTCTGCATTCCTAAGCAGGTTAAATGTGCCTTCGGCTACCTTTAGATTTTAAGACAGCCATTATAGCGTTTACGCTTGCAAACCGTGGGCGAGTGCACGCGCCTGCCTTCGCGTCATTGTTGATGAGCACATCACTTCGTTCAGCTGTTGCGTATTGCACAACTAACCACGTGACCGACGAGTACACACCTTGCAAAATAGACGCTTGCTTCAATGAAAAGCGGACAGTCGACATGATTCCGTCAAAATGCCATCAATCCTATTAATCCACGAAGGGAAACGTCTCCGAAACAGCTGCATTTTGTGCGTGATTGATGACGAGTACGGTTGCCGCGATAGGAAGTTGTCGACGCTGTGGTGCGGCAATTGAGCCTGTGCTGTGGTTGTTTTTCGATTATTTTGGCCCCGTAACCGTGCTTCACTGCATCACTGGTGACAGTGTGGCTTCGTAGTACAGGGTAGTAAGTTCTAGATTTGGAGAGTTTTGTATGTGTGTTTTGGTGCGCTCGGTGTCTGTAGTATTTAGGGATTTTTTTATTGATTTTTCGTTTTTTCGGTACTCTTTGTCTAAAAATCGTACTATTTTAGGAACTGGGCGAAATTAATCTTCCGTTGCAAGTAAAATGTGATCCGATTTTTGCTGAAGTCTCCTGATTGTGAGACTTAGCGTGCAAATATACGGTGGAGAGTAAGGTTTGAAGAACGGTATCTTCCTATTCAGCAAAGGTGCAGAATTTGCTTCTGCTGCAAATGCGAACGAAGGACACCAACACATCTTCTCTTGTGAGACTCGTGTTAGGTTTCAGCTACCACTGGTGTTCACACCCTTTTGGTATAAAAACGAACGTCATGACAACAAATATACTGAAAGCTTTTGCCCAGCATTTCTTTCTGCCAAAGCAGAGTCGCGAACATCTGCGGACGATATCCATCACTGGCGTCTTTCTTGGGGGGTTCATTATTCATTCTCTTCACGTGTGAAAGCTATTTGTCTTCGCCTCATCCTCCGGTGCTGCTTTGTTTACTCTCCCTGTTTCAAAGCAACGCAACCGGAGGTTTTCGGCGAAACCGCGATGTCATGCTTCGTGATCCACTCTTTATAAAATGCGAACTAGCCTCTGTGCAGGTCGGGTTTTAGAATACATTTTACTTACGCTTATTTGCTTCCTTCTTGTTCGTTGTATTATTGTTACTGTATTAGTGTTTTTTTGTTTTCTAATTTGTTTTGCTGGTCTTGTTATGTCTTTTGGGTGATATTTTGTTTTTGGGCAAATCCGTTTGGTACATTAGCAACTGCCTTCCAGAGATTTTTTCTTTTTGGGGGCTAGCAGCACAATTTTTAGTGTTACACACATTTGTGCTGAAAGCTCTCACAAAAATTATTTCAGCCGGAAAAGCGTAAATATCTTTTTATTACTGAGGATCGGCACAAATCTTTCTCTTGTTTGCGAACTTTTTAATTGCAACTGCCAAATTCCTCTTACTAATTTTTTCGACTGGGTCTTACGGCATTCCATGGGTGAAGCCCTCATAGTTTAAACAAACTTCTACCTTTAAAAGCGCTTTTGTCACATCACATGAAACACTGACCTGTCATTCCAGTTGCACAAAGATATTTCTTTTTAAAATTTGCTTTGAGAATTGCTGTAAAACACAAGGCTGTTGAGGGTAGTCATGTAAAAGTTGATATAGCAGTAGTCGCTGTTGTGCAGGTCTTAACATATGCTTCAGTGATTCGTAACACTCGTGTTCAAACTCTACATATTTTCTATTTGACCTGCCAGGGGTAAAAGGTTGAATGAACTTGAATGAATATACAAAAATCGGTTTATCGCTGTGGCGCTTGCTGTGTCCTAATGACAATGGTTTATTGTTTCGTATGACTCCGCCAACAAACAGGAGCACTACAAGAAGCCATTGCACTGAGCAAACCAACCACAATAGTGAACATTAGAGCAAATGATAATGCAATGACACAATGGTTGATCAGTGTAAACAAGAAGGGTGCTGTGTTATATAGGATTGGTGAGGGACCATGGCGGTCATCTAGTCAACCAACCCTTAAAATGAAAATATCTTTTGTGCTTGATCTTGTTCCTCCAGACTTTATCTTGTGGTCTTCGACAGTGCGCGTTTGAAAGGCTTGAGGAAGTTTTAGTCACTTTCGCTCGTACCTTCCACGGTAGTGTGCAATTGGATATTTGCACTGAGTCACTTCCTACCTATTCAGTTGGAGCTTTGCCGCCGCGCGTTGTTTGCGAGCGCCCGCGCAACGAGGCCAAGCGCGGCGAGACGCAGGCACACAAAGCATAAACCGCCGAGAATCCATGCGCTGGTGCGCGACTATTCGCACGACCACCACGAAGAACGCAGTTATCTCCCAGTTTGCAGTGGCTTAAATAGAGGTTTAAGGCAGGGGAAAATTTAGGGGGCCCAGTAGTCAGAAAAAATTGTGAAATTATGGTTAATCCGGATGTTGATGGCTTACTGAACCTAAAATCACCGGAAAATACTCCTAAAAACGCACAAACAACATTCTACTGAAAACCAAACGAATACTAAACCCGAAATATAAGCTAAGTGTGGGCCGGTTTTTACATTTAACTTGCCAGGGTTGGGCAGATTTGCCCCTCTGCCCCCCGTCAGTTACGTCACTGCAATTGCGTCAGGCCCCTGATTCTCTTTAAAGAATGGATTCGCTTGCAAGACGTTCGGTTCGTGATTCAAATACCTAAAGACTAAGATGGGCGGACTTTAATGTGAATGATGCAAGTCAATCGTCGTGCGTTACAGTTCCCTTTCCAGTAAAACGCTAAGCATGGCCGGACAAAACCTTGATGTAATGATTTCAGTATAATTCCTGCAAGGGTTGCTACGATGGTCTGCCAGCGTCCCATCTGCGCACTTGCATTCCAGTCGATATTTCTGATGAGCTTGTCGATGTCGTGACTCACCGAAATGACCTTCCGGCAAATCCGGATTGTGCGAATCGATGAAGCTAACGCTTTTGGTTTTAGAAAACACTGCAAGGAGAAACCCGGGCCATATGCACGATTGAATGCTTGTTGTCATGGTCGTTCCTAAGGTGCAGCTTAAGTTTTTGAAATCCGTTGCGTAACCGAGTTGTTTGGGTCAGTGACTATCTCAAGGTTATGCGTCTGTACGCAGCAACCACATGCAAATTCAGTTCATTTTGAAAGCGTTCGCTACGTCGGCTTGCGAGTAAAATTACAAACAACTCTTTTCCTGGCAACTGCAAGTTGCATATTTTGTGTTTATTATCAACATGAAACCGAAGCACTATAGGTGCGCAGTGCCGCCAGAAATACCCGCTACCAAGCATTCTGGGCTCACTTGAAACTGAAAGGTGTGGATTAGCAAAAATTTTTCACGCTGCTTTTGCTGGTAAGACAAACAGGGTGGAAGATCTTTGATCAACGCTCGGTTGTCAATATGCAAGCAAGTAAACGAACACAGAAGCATTTGCGATGCAACGAGTCTGCTAAGATCATGACAGCATCATGATCAATGATCCTAAATTTGTACGTACAAAGCAAGATCGCAGTTAACAGTATCAACGCAAAAATAGCGAGGCACCTCAGAAGCACTCCAAGACGCCCAAGACGCTGTGGCGCAGTTTCGAGTGGTTCTCGTGCGCTCGACGTAACCTTTGGCGTTCCTGTCATTCTCTCGGCTCGCGCCTGTCAATTAAAAGTCCGAGTGCCAGGACAGTTTGCTCGCTGTGTTGCAACTTGGACAGAAAACCATGAACGATTGTGATCAAAGCACTCGTGACATGGCAAAAATCTATTTTTTTTACAACTAGAAGTATCGTAGTAAAAATCTCACGTGTCAGTTGAGGGCAAATCTTAATGAATGAACAAACCAGAGACTATAACTTTCAGTGTCTTCCTCCGGACGGTTTGACGAAATTTATCTGGAAAAGAAAAAATGGATTTACTCCACAACTGATTCGTCGTCGACGTCGGATTCAAAGTCCTGAAGTGGTTTGTCTTTATTCTCAGTTACTCTTCACTGAACGCTGTCAAGGCGCATGGGCAACAGTCGCTGGGGCGATCTCAATCAGGCTTCTACTGATGAAGGGGTGTTAATCGATCTGACGTCTGCCGCCCGTGCGCGCCGTCATCAAGCTCCAAGAAAGCATTTCGCTCCGAGCGGATAACAGATGTCATCCTGTTAGCCGTTCACGTTGCTCACTGTTACGCAACACTTCCGTTGCGGCATTGTGCCAACAAGAAATTTTTACAACTTTTTCATAATGGCTATTGCTCCAAAGATGTGATACATACTCAGAAAGAAGACTTGTGGTGAGCATTTTTTGCTTTCCGAACGCGGCCACTGACAAGTGTATGCTGCATCCGTGCTGCAAAACATGAAGTGATCAAGTTAACATTTTTGCAAAAACAGAATGTTTCCACGACTGTCTCAGATTTGTTTTTGTTTTTCTTCATGTCGTTGCAGCGACTTTTTTTCTTTGCGTTCCGCAAAAAAGTCGACAAATGAATTTTGTTAGAAATGCTTTCAATTTCGAACCATTCGTGCATTCTTCTGTACCTTTGAGCTATAGCCAACAGCTCCTGTAATGGTTAATCTTATGTGACATTAAAATTGAAAAGGATTTCCACCATACATTCTCCACACAGGGCCCTCTTTTTTGTAAGTTTGCAAATAGAGCAATGCTTAGGTAGCAGCATGAACGTTAATGTTAAGCGCAAATAGCTAAAAAACAAAAAACTGAAGTGGTGTGACCGTAGCACTGAACTTCCAATCATATCTACCCGAACCAGTGACTGCAGAAAGCAGAGTTCCGTAAAATTATACGCAAGCAGGCAAGCATCTATCGAGAGGTATCCTTTCACAGCAAAGAATAAAGAACTGTATGCTGGTAACAGAGAACACGATATAGTTTACTTATTGAGCAGTCATCTTTAATTCTTATTCAAATAAAATCAAGCAAGCTTTTTAGAGGCAAGCAGGCTATTAACAGGCTGTCTATTTAGGTTTGGTTTTGTTTGTGGTGGCGAAAAGGGTAATAAACTCAAATATCTGGGGTTCGAAACCAAATAAGACAGAAAAGAATCAAGACACGGTGTTTGTTTCCAAAAAAAACTTTTTCAAAGATTGCAACTTAGGCAGTAAAAATGAAGGCCCAATGCCAGAAACAGAAAGTTTACGATTACCACGTTTTGAAGACAAACGAAAACCGGTGAACCCTTTTGTCAAATGTTGCACTTGGATCTCAATCCGAAAACCTGTAGAATTATGGGTTTGTATGGGCCTGACTAATACCACAACTGGCAAAAACTACGGCAACATCCGCAAGAAAAGTTTTTTCTAGTTTTTTACTCCGGCACTTTAGCTGGAGAGGAGCTCAGAGAGTCTTCGCAAATGCTATCAAGTTCATTTGACCATAACGAAATGCGATGCTCACAAACTGACCCATGGTTTCCCATCGTGATCAAATTTTTAAAGCGTTCGGCAAAGTCATTTAACACAGCGCGGCAAGTGCTTGTCGTTCTGCTGTTGTCTTTTGTTTTAAGCCTCGTCAAAACCATTGTGGCAGTTCCGACCTTGCCGAACGTTCCTCGATTTGACAACGTACAAGAACAAAGGGGTTTGCTGAGCAGACTGTCGCTGTCAAAAAATCATCCAAACCATGGTTGTGACTAGCTGGATTTCTTTGCGCGTTTTATACAAGTACCCACATTCATGTGAAGCAGAAGTTGCAGGCAAGAAAAGTGAATACATTACGCTTCAACGAAGTTGGATGAGCATTGCTGAGACTTCAAAATAAACACCAGTTATGTGATACATAGCGCAGCGTAATTATGAGGCATACTTACACGCATTGTGCATACGCCATGAAGCCAGTTCGTTTAATAGAATCACTTGGTGAACTAAAACGCTGTTTTATTTCTAACATCAACAGTTGCGTTGACGTAGCCTATACGTCTGAAAGAGTAAATACCCAGCTCGGACATCCACCAAATGCCAAAAGTTTGTACTGTGCGGTCTACGTCCATATTCTCCTTTGCAATTGGCTGACAATTTGGTACCAGTCAGAAGTAAACGGAACGTTTATCTTTTTGATTTTTTAAGCTCTTTCATTACGTTTTTTGCACTTCAGTTATGACAACAGAAAAAGATAAAGCGAAGGATGATTTTCAGCACATTTATTATGCGGTACACCGATAAGCATCATGGAACCAAGAGTTTTCTGGGCATCAGTTATCTCAATTGCTCTGGCGTAATGTTTCCAGTCACAGCGGGAAAAACCTGTAAGAGGCTGTTGCAGCAAATCACTATTTCAACATAAGCATTTGTGCAAAATCAGGATGGAGCAACGCAGTTGGCAGGTTATTGACAAACAAACAAATGACGCTTTTGGACAACAACGTTTGTTTGTTTCAACTGTGATCAAACGTTTGTTTGCCAAGATATCAAATTGTTTTGCATCGCTCTTCCGATAGAAATACAAAAGTAAACGTACGCAGTAAAACTAAATTCAAAAGATTTATGGAAAATAACAATAGTTACTCGTAGTAAAGGCAAAAATAAAAATAAGAAGAACCGCAAGATTTGCAGGTGAAGACAGTTTACCTTTGAGAAACAATTATTAATGTAAAATTGTGGAAAATAAAGGTTACGTTGTGTTGCTGCAGCAGTGAACAGGCAGAAACAGTTTCTTTGTACAATGCAAGCAACTTGGGCAGTGGCCACACCTCACAACCCTGCGTGCGCAGCGATCCGTGACCTGCCGCTCAGGAGGGAGCATTTGTCGAAAAAGACAAGGACGGTGAACAGCGAGATAAGGGCCAGGCAAACTTTCTTACTTTGCTGGTGTTATTGCGAGCGCCTGCTTCTTACGTATGAGCGCAAACGACCTATGCTTCGCGAGCATGGCGAATGTTGTGCATCGTCGCCGTAATACAAGGCTCACAATTTCATTCAACCGTTTGTAACGAAGCCTGCGACATTTTGCCTTTGAAAACGGTTGTGCGCTATCGCCATTCGCTATGGTGCGCATGACAAGCGCAGTGAGCGGTTCAAGTTGCGTGTCGGTCTGGACGGAGGACAAACGAGAAACAAGTTTCACGTGTTCCGTTAGTCGAAAGTTGTTCGTGTTAGTCGAAATTGTAGCATTTTTTCATTCGAAGTGCTGCACCACAAAACAAATAAAATGATCACACGGGAACGCCGGAACAGCTTCTGCTTGAACAAAACTTAAAGTGTCCCGCGCACTTTCCAACAAGCGTTAGATTCAATTTGCTCTGTAGTTGCCGGGTCTTTTTCAAAACTTACTAAAGCCCAACAACAAAGAATACCTCTCAGCTGCGGTTAACAATAACCTACACTGATATTTAGTAGACGAAACGATATTGTTAATTTCAAAACAAAACGAACTCTTGCTTAATACCTTATGAATACATTCGCTAAACTACTGCGACTCCACGCCTTGTATCCTCTTGTCAACAAATAGTTTTGAGTGCCTTTAACTGAATATACTAGGCAGAAGGAGAAAACGAGATAATTTATTGCCAAGGTCGTTTGACTGACTCCACAACCCGTCCACACGAGAAGATCTGCAAGAAGGAGCCACTGCTCCTAAAATCCCACGCCACACTGGCACTCCATGGCATTTCTTGTTGTTCCATACGCGCCGCTTGTCTGAGCCTTTGTTGAAGCTTAGTGCGCACTGTAGATAAACAGACATTTCGTTGGCATTTCGTTGATATGTTTTTTATTCGTTACTCGTTTTCGCTGGTACGAGTATTTCCGCTTCATATATTGCTTTGAAAATAATGAGGCAGCTGAGCATGTGACGTCACGTCAAGGTGACCGCGCATGTGACCGCTGTTGCATTAAATTGCACTGGTTCTTTAACCTTGTTGGAGGCATTGAACTCCGCAAATTTTATCCATGCATTCACCGGACCCTTCGCAATTGGAACAATAAAATATTATTTCTTCAAAACGTAGCTATATATCTTTTTGACCCTCAAAATAAACCGTGCATCGGACTTACGCCAAACCCCAGAAACTGACTCACCGAGCCCCTAGGGTTCGATCGAACCCAGTTTAAGAGTAACTGCTTTAAAGCCTTGGTCGGCTTGTGAGGTAAAGCTGTTTTTTAAAAACAACGAAAATCAACAACTCCATTCTCATGTAAAACGTATTCAAGCAACTTTTGTTTTGCCACACACGGATCAGGTGGCGATTATTGCCCAACGCAGCTCATGATGCAGTGTCTTTAATGGACGACAATCAAAGCCACTTTGCGCCTTCCTCCCCTTGATGGTATGCCTTCCTGCTTGCTCACGCCAATCAGCGACTTCTGTCCATCTATATATTGCCACGTTCGGAAAAAAAACTTAAGAAACGCTTGCCGTTGAGTGTCCTACTGAAAGCTTTTGCTGGTGCCAAAAATTCAATCTGGTTATTTTGAAAAAACACTATCTTGCTGAGGGGTTTTCAAAACTTTTTGTATGTTTTTTCGCTCCCACCTTCAACTCAATGCCAAACACCAGTTTCTTTGTTCCAATAAAAGACTTGACGATTGTTTTTTTTCTTAGAATTGGTTTTCAAACATAATAAGTCAACTGAACGAAGCGGTAGTTACCTGTGGAGGCTTGGTACACTGCGAAGGTTGTAACGTGCCAATGAAAATAAAGAATGCATACATTTCAAAAAAGAACACAACACAATTATCGCAAAAATATGTCATCCTGACAAAAGTGCCTTTGCAAAACACCCATTAGAATCAAGACACCGACTGAACTGGTAACAAACTCAAATTGTTGCCTTTGAAAAAGATTTTAGAAAACGACGATTTTCCGAATGTTTTTTTTTATCAATTCGACACCCAACATTATCAATGAAAAACAGTCACATTCTTTTCCACAAAAGACGTTCGGTCATGCTTGACTTGACCGTGGATGGAGTACTTTGCCTTCGTCTTTAGTTCGACTTAATTAATAGATTTTATCGCTCTTGCCTTCTTTTTGTTGCACACCCAACTTTTTGTTGTCTCTCTTGGCTTTTCTCGATGTGGTTATCATCACATCAATAGTAATCACGCGCGGGTGTTAGGTGCCTTTTTTGCATTCTTGTTTTGTGCTATTCGCCACGTCGAAAGCCTACTGTCAGCTGACTCAAATGTCAGTGCCGTTTTTAAATTTTACGACAGTTGAGCAAAGGATTTTATTAACATTTATTTTATTTTTTCAACCCTTCGTGATGTGGATCTGAAAACAGAGACGTTTTCTTTGCCCCCTTTTACGGAAATTAATTTTTGTGTACATTTGCCTGAAATTCCTCATCGATTCTTTAGAAAAATTTCCGAGTAGCAACAAATCAATCAGCGGTTTGTTTTTTAATTCCAAAATATCCGAGAAATGATCATTAGATCAATGTTTTCTTAATATTTTTGAGATGCTTTGATTTATAAAAGTATCTCCTTTGGCAAATGTTTCTGCACAAACAAGTTTTGTCCAACATGAACTTACGGAATGCGAAACAGCATGATTTTTAAAACTTTATTTCTCAAATTTTGCAGATGGATTCTTCCGGCAAGGTACAAGTCGGTCGAAGGCGAGATCTGCCTCATTACCGGCGCAGGCAGTGGAATGGGACGTTTGCTGGCAATGGACTTTGCTCGCAGAAAAGCAAAGCTAGTTTTATGGGACATTAACAAACAAGGCAAGTATCGATGTGTCAGCCGATATAGTCAAATATTAAACTGGCCCAGAAACCTAAGAGCAAGCGGGTTTTGAAACATAAAGCCGATACCACCGCCAAGCTTAAAGGTTTTTCGGACATGTAACAATCATCAAGGTTTGCAGACTCTTTTGATGTTTGCACCAGCGCTGAACGTTTATTCAAAAATCTCCACTTTCGGAAGAGTAAACATCCGTGATTTTCACGTTAGTCGCAATGAACACTCCTTTCAATTAAAGCATCGTTAACATTGTTATCGTATAACTGTCACCAGACTCACCAGTTAGTGGAATGTTCAAAGTTTTGTATGGCTACCTACATGCTTTCGCGCAGTATGCAGACGAGTAATGATCATCAAGAAATTAATGCATTTGCACTAACGATGGAAGCATCCAGTTTATGCAAAGATAGGAAATTCAAACTTCACCGTTTGAGATTTGGGATGACCTTGTTGCTGACTTTCAATTTCTGCTCAGGTTCGCAAGAAACATTAGCACCGTTGGTACCATACGCCAAATCGGCAAAAAATTTCCAAGTGTTTTAGGAGCACTGGCGCGTTTTTTAACAACTCAGCAATTAGTCTCAAGCTCATCTGACCAAGAAAAGAATTTGCTAGATTGCGAAAGATTTTTGTTTCGCAAAAACCAAAACTAATTTTCCTCCAAAAGTGTGGTGAAGTACCCATACTAAAAACACCAAAAAGGCAAGGAACATTAGGACATTCCCACAATAGCCCTTATTGGCGGCTGGTTGAAGGTTGAAAATCGTATTATGCTCAAAGCTTGCGGTTCACCACGCAACAGAAGTAGTTTGAGAAATGAAAATGTGACATTTTCAAGAATATTCTTGCGTTTTTCAGCCATATGAATTCCTTAAGGTCAAAATGGCCATACGCTATAACTCACAAACAAGTTAAAAAGTTGCGCAATACTGGTCCTCCTTCATGCGCAATTGGAAAACGTCAGGCACCCATGCCCAAATTACCTCCCTTACTTGAAAAATACAATACCTATGCCGATATCGATAGGACTGCTCAGTAGAGCGCATAAACAGATGCAGCTACTGAAAGAGGCAGATTGGCAAACATGTGTCGTACACCTGCTCCGCACTGCAAGAATTTGTCGTTTGGATATATTTTTAAAATCATTTACCCAGGAAAAGTTCATCCCTGCTTTGCACAACTTTTGCTTTAAAATTAATTAACAGTTAACCGGTACCTAGGGCCAAGCACTGGAACACTGTCACTTGAACAGAACAACGCTGACAAGCTTCGACGTACAGTTGAGTTAATAGTAGTTTAGAATGCACAGCTGTGCCACCCACATCCCTTGAAATGGCGTTTCATTTCAGTCTAAGAAAACGATTTGATCTTCCTTCTCCGATATGATATCGTTCTCTTTTTATGTTGATAAAATTGATTCGAACTTATAGCCTGTATGGCCCATGCGCAGGGAACGAAGAAACGGCCGACATGGTTCGCGAAGTCGGAGCTCCGGTATTCGCTGACGTGTGCGATCTTTCCGATAAAGAAGACGTGAAGAGAGCGGCCAAGAAAGCCAGGGAACAGTTTGGTGACATCACCATCCTTGTCAACAATGCCGGTCGGTGAATGACATTGCATGTCGGATATTCTGCAATAGGTATAGAGTTGAACCGAACCGATTACGTAGCGCACTGGCAACCATTCACAAGCCTCTAATTCAAGCTTGACAAAATGCGCTGAAAGATATCCACGCGTATAGCTCGATGATAAAAAATTGCTGTCCCGGTTAAGTGAAGCGATTCTCGCATAAAGCGTAAAAGGCTCAGTTCAGTTTATATAACACTTTCGGAGTGTTGCGAGTGGTCTGCGGCGTACATCTTCGCTTGCTTGGACCGTGGTCTGTTTTCATACTGAATGCTGCACTGCACTCAATGCAGTGCACTCAATGCAGCATAGTGGGTGTACCACCCATCAACGCCGTGCACGAGGGTGGACCGGCCGCAAATACCGTATGTCATGTCTCTGGTGTCACCCGACTGGGAATCGAACCCAACCTACCTGGCTTCAGTTGCGCGTATTCAGCCAACTGCACTATTTGATTGGTAGCGATTCAGGCATCACAGTATAAATCTTTAAGGAGCACTGGCGCGTAAACATTGGCCCACAGTTAAGCTCGTAGCCACCCAAACTTCATGCTCAGCCACTAGTCAGAGCTGTTAACATTTACAAGCAGTCTACCGTAATTACAGTTTTGCGTGATACCGAACAAAGCAATACGATATTATTGAGCAAAGGCAGGCTTCCACGTGTAAGATCTTTGTCATTAAACACTTGGTTTTGGTGGTGTTCTTCCAAAATTCTAAGCAATGCAACCGGCAAGACCTGCTATTTACCTTTTACAAAAATACAAACCGCCAACATCCGGCTCAGCCGGAAACACGTGGACATCATGAAAAAATAGAAATACGTGAGAAACGTCATCTTCGGAACCGAATCACACCGAAAAAAGCCATTGATTTGAATGCTGAGCGGTGGCAAGGTTTTCAGTAATAGTGACGCGAAAAATAACAGCCCACGCTTTCCCACGCAGCTCCTTCAACTGTTAACGCGTCATAACACGGCATTCCGCGCCACGCCGGTGCGTTGTTTGCACAACGAATCGAGACGGTCTTAAGCAGGTTGGGTCATTTCCTTTGCGGCCCATCAAAGCACGAAAAGTTTTTGTGTGTTGCGATTTGCGGTGACAAACGTCAAATTTTGTAGATCTGCCCTCTTTTACCAATCTGCTTTTCCTTGCGAGCAGCAACAGGCCCGCACCCAGGGGGGCAACCGGATAATTGCGTCCCCGAAATTTTAAAAAACATGTTAGTTGTTAGTTGCCCCTACCCGAAAGTTGTACAAAAACAAGTTGCAATCATTTTTCCCCTCGAAAATATCAGCTGGTTGCGGCCCTGAGCAGCTACCAGCGCGGCGACCCTGCAATCATCTTTCACCTGAGTGCTCACGAGCGGACTAGTCGTGATGTGATTGGCTGCGACCTGCGATGACACCCAGAGAGCGGCTAAACGCTGCATTATGCGGTAACAAGGGCTGGCAACCCGAGCTCGTCGCGGCCAGTCAAGCGATAAGACCTGGCCACGCGACGGTGTGTTTAGCGAAAAGCAAGCCCTGTGCGACTTCTGCTTTGAATACGCCACAAATCGGTTTGTTTTGTGGACAATGGAAAAGTGTTCCGAGGTCGAGTACTGCGTGGCGCATCTTGTGTTCGGTTTCGAAAACGAAATCATTGGGTCAGCTCCATTTCTGAGGTGGCGTAAATAAAACAACGCCTGCACCACGTGGAACGACCATAGGCGTAGCCACGGGGGGTCAAAGAGGCCATGCCCCCCCAAAATTTTTAAAAAATATAGTCATTTTGTGCTTTGAGAGGCGTTTTTCTAAGCAAAATAGTGTTATTCGCCTAAAATCAAACATTTTGGCGCCCCCCAAATTTTTGGGCTGGCTACGCCACTGGGAACGACGTATGTTGTTTGAAGTAACGTCTTCAGAAGAAAACAGGAATGTTTGCATACAAGGTCTAAGCCGGTTTGCCCTTTTGGCCCTCACGAGAAGATTACATTGGAGGAAATGTCTTGTCAACTAGGTCCATCTTCTCTTGTCAATAAGGTCCATGAATACTCAAGTGTTCAAAAGCTAAAGGTTAACACTCTTACGTAACAATGTTCATTTTCATGAAAATGGCCGAAACTTTTTGGCCGCTTTGTTCATCATGACTGGTGCCGTATGGGAACCCAAAAGGGAGAGAGCCTTGCCGAAATTTACGGTGTTACGTTTGGCCTTACCTTTAAGGTGCATCGCAGCGATTTTCGACGTTAATGCCCTTATTGGATGTTGTAAAGCGTTGCTGGGGGGGGAAATGCAGTGAACCTTGTTGCGAAATGCAGAAATTAACCCCGCTATCCCAATGGCAACCTTCTGTCAAACTGAAAAGACTAGGCTGGTGTATCGTCATTTGTAATTCGGCGTTTCTGACTTTGTACGAGGATTGACACGCCGAGTGTGCTGCTTGTCACACGCAAGCCCGTAACCAGCTTGGGACACCAGGGGTGGCGAAGAGTTTTCTGAGAGGGGCCCATATTTTTCAAACTATGTCCAATAGTTTTCAACTATGCCCAACAGACTTTTCCAGGGGTGGCAAAAAGTTTTGCAGGAGGGGCTTCGCCACCCCTGCGGCCCCCCCCCCCTGGTTGCGGGCCTGGTCACACGGCGTCAATAGGAAGTCATCAAGTCATAATGGGCGCACTGCCGCACAGGCGATAAGAGTGAATCTGTCCGGCTGAGGAATCTCTATTGTGTATTGCTGCTGCAGCATCACGCTCCCTGCATTCTGAATTCGCTTCTCCATAAGAGGCCGAAACACAGGCAAAGCCTAACCCAATCCTTTATCGTGCCCCGCTGATGCAATCACTGACCTGGAACATGAGCACAGAGAGTAAAACTAAAACATCATGGCTGCAGGTCAGAAAAATTCACGACAACTCTAAATAACGGACCATATTTACAAATATTATATTTTCCAATGAGATATTTATTGCAAAAATCTAGATTGTCAAAGCAAATTGTATACAACGTATTTGCACACGTTCAGGGTAGCATTTGAATAAGTTACTTTCACATTATTCATTGATTTTTACGTCATCTTTCGTAGTGTTCACTTTGAAAACTGTTTTAAACCTGTAACTACTGGTCACTCTACTGTACGTTTTGTCAACAAAACGCGGGAATGAACTATGTTGGTGTGCGATAACCTGCAGCAATTTGAAAAATAATGTTGAAGGTTAAACTGTGCTGTCATAAACAGCACGCAGGAAATGCAATTGCAAGTTCATGAATGTAACTGTGCAAAAAGAAAGGAAAGCGATATTTACTGGCGACTCCAAATTATCATGACCCCCTGACCCCTCACATTGACCCCTGACCCCTCACATTGTTCCGGTGTTCTTGGCTGCGTGATTTAAAAAATGCTTGATTTGATTAAACAAATATGAAGGCAGTGGTGATCAAAGCTTTCGTAAAGAATGATTGTTTCCATAAACATAGGAACATTGTTCTCGTAAATAAAGAACAATTTTTCATCGTGTCACAATGCAGGAGTAGGATGACGACGCTCCATTCATTTGTGTCAAACTACGATTTTCTCGTCGTTAATCACAGCAAAAAATCGAAAGAACACGTTCATGTTTTGTGGGTCTTTACCACTAACACTGCAGCTTGGTCTCTTGATTTTTGATAATCTTATTTTTCTTCGCAATGAAAGGCTCCTGTGGGCACTGGATTACTTGAATTCCAGTTGAAAAACTAATGCCACTGCTTACGTTTTTTTATTTTCTCCCAAAGTAGTTTGGTTAACGTTTCTTAACCTAACAAACTAATTTGTCTCATTTATTTCGACATTTCGCGCCTCTTATTTTGTTCATGATACTCAGCGGTGGTCAAGTCAGATGACTTGTAAGTCTGATTAAAAGCATATATCTGCAACTACAAAAGTTTTTTTAACCGACATCCAAATTTCTGCTGTTGCAATGACGCAAAGAACGTCATCGCACAGGAAGAGTGGATTGACTGAATGCGGTTTTCGGAAAAATAGGAAATTTTCAATCTAAGTAAAACTTGGCGCTCTAATTTTCTTCTATCGATCACAGAGGTTCCGACTGTGCTCTAAAAGACTTCATAAAATACAGTAGATGCATGCTACACCGCACAGCAACTTCTTGCCGCGATGCATATTCCTCTTTTTAGTTTTGCGTGATGTTTCTACTTTGCGTATTGCAATAGAACATAATTTAAATCACCAATGTTTTTTAACAGGTATCGTTTATGGCAAAGACCTTTTGGACCTAACGGAACATCAGATTGAGCAGACGTACAAAGTGAACGTTTTGGCTCATTTTTGGACCCTCCGTCAGTTTTTGCCGTCGATGATGAAGCAAAACCACGGACATATTGTGACTACAGCCAGTACCGTTGGTAAGGACCCTGCTAATAAACATATTGCAAAGTTTTATTGATGAATGTAACCCACCTTCTTACCGAAAACATCTTTTCTTTACTGAAAGTATCTTTAAAGATTCGTGAGAACGTTTTTGTAGTTTTTAACACAAAAACCTTAAACGTTAATCCCACGGGATGTAACACAGCTAATGCGTTTTAAATTGTGAAGTATTTCTACTGGAAATTAATGAGAGTACGTTTCATTAGAAAAGGTGATATAATAAAAAACGGGCTTTTCTGGACGGCGTCTGATCACAGAAGTGCAGGGCAGCGTGCACTTCTCCCCACTTGCTTAGCGCAACTTTTTTATTGATTGTGCCAAAAACATATTATCAGAGATCGCCTTATTCACCAAAGGAACACATTTAACAAACACATTGTTTGCCCAGGCTTGTTTGCGATACCAGGCGCGCCGGATTATTGCTCCAGTAAACATGCCGCAGTTGGCTTGCACCAATCTCTCTACCTGGATCTGCAAAAGGACGGTTGTACGGGCATTAAAACCACACTTGTGTGTCCGTATCTTGTACACACTGGGATGTTCAGGTGAGTATCGTGTTTGCAAGGTGCAATAAAGCAAGTTTCTCTTTACTGTTTTTCTAAGTTAGATAGAAACCGCAAAATTTACAACTGGCTGCTAAGTTCGATTTAGATAACTTTCAGCCTTTGCTGCAGTCAGTCCCGTAACCAAGGGGGGGGCGAACCTTCCCTGGAAATTTTTTCGCCCCCCTGGAAAAATGTGTTGGACATAGTTTAAAAAATTTGGTCAAGCCCTCAGAAACACCTCGTACTCCTGGTGTCCCAAGCTGATTACATGCCTGGTTGCAGTGGAAAGATTGACTGAAATAATATTTCAGTGAGAGCTCATTCAGGAAACATAAAAACACCAACAGAAAAATTTTTTTTTGATGATTATAAGCCTGAACGGTTTGGGAAGATCTTTGCCTTCAACTTTCAGTAAATGAAATACTTTTTTACGCACAACGCTTACGTAACCTCCGCTTGAAAGCAGGTAACCGGCATGAATGCCTCTAAAAGCACGTTGTTGTTTCATCGTTACTTTAACTTGGAATAAGGTGAAATAGGGAAGTTTTTCACAGTCATTATAGGAACAACACAAAAACTAAACATTTAAATGAAACATTTATAACAACACAGAGTCATTTTATTCCAATTTTTTGCTTTGCGTTTGTTCCTGATGCTTTACCTTGATCTTGAGCGTTTGGTGTCACTGAGCACATGAAAAACCAGAAATATTTCTTGGGTGACGTGGGCTGAGGGTAAACGAACATGAGATCTTAAAGATCACCATTTCCCGCATCATTGCTAATAACCAATGACAGAGATCTGACGACATGTATTTGACCGTCTTTTCGCACTCCATATTCAATCAATCTACACAGGTTGATAGAACCTGATCAGCATTGCTGCTGTTTTATAATCACCATGAAGGCTTATCATGAGAGTTGGAATGCTGAAGCTATACTGAAGCCAAGTAAATCGACACAACTCAGTCATACAAGTCATTGAAGAAATCATTTTCTAACTTCGCGAGTGCGGGTCGAAATGTAATCGGCAAACTGCTAAAACCTGATTTTACACCTGCAAGTTTAGAAATATTTGAGCCCTCTTAAATACTAGCGTGCTTCTTCAAAAAGTTCGTTTGATAGAACACAGAACGACCATAAAGTCACAAGCAAGTTATATAATTCGCAAGTTATATAATTATCTAGAAGAGGAATATTTCAAGTCTAATGAGACACGCTGCTTGTTGGCGACGTCAAGCGGATAAGACCTAATTCCATAGTGGAAATGGTAAACTAGCACAGGGCCTTCGATTCTGCAATTAGCTGACTAGTACAACTCAAAGCTGCGCAAACACAGTTGTTTTCCTGAATCTAAAAATATTATTTACGAATCACTGAATTTACATTATACTATTGGCAATACTTGTGCTTCTTACATATTTTCGTTTTCATTTCCTTTTAAATATACTTCTATCTTGAAAGCACAGGCGCATTGATTCAAGCACGGCTTAGACTTAACAGACCAGATGTTGCTTCAAAGCAAAGGGCACCCCGGTTGGGAAGGAAAGAAACTCTGTACAGATAACTGGTAATGCGATATATTCAGTTATTCAGTTTACTCAAAACTTCCAATCCAGGTTTAACAACGAGTAAGAGCTGTTTCTTGGTAAATGTAAACACAGATCCGTCGCCAGCGCTGGTGTCTCGAGGAGACTTGCAAGCAGAGTGGGTTTAAGAACTGGTTTTTATTCGCATTGTTCGAACCAGAGCTTACGAAACCAAAGATTGTCAATCCTATTCAATGTTTTGGAAAATTGGTTCATGAACTGGCTTTTGTCGCTTAGGCTACCATGTAACCCGTGGCAATGGCTTGTTTTAAACAATTTGCAAAACTTAATTTTTGTTTCAATTCCACTGTTGTCCCACGGGCACGTCTTTACCTTGAACCCTGGGAGCAAGAATTGCTTAGGGAAGGAATAATTAAACCGTTGACCCAGTTTTTTAAGCATGGCTTATACCACGCGGTAATTTCCTGCTTAGCTTGCTCCAAAACATCTGAAGCAAAGCAGGCCAGGGACAGGAAGCGACATCATTTTTATTCACGTGTACTGATACGTCATGCGATTCGTGCGAACGCAATGTGAACGTGTGAATTGTTTATGCTCAGCAGAAAGGCTCAACGAGCAATCTGTCACAAATGCATCGATTTCAATTTCCAGTCCGTACGTACTTGTCCATGTAGTCGGGCCACTGCGTTCCCTCAAATCTTTGAATACGTGTGAATAAGCGGTGTTTTGGGCGTCCGTTCATCATGTGTCAAAAGAAACACATCTAAAACATTCTTATCCTAATTAGTGAATTAGTGTTAGACAATGCTTCAACTGAAACCGGTTGGGCCGAAGCGCATTGCATTTGAGAAATGGTGAAAGAAAATTTCTTTTTACTTTGAAAGAATTTGTTGTTATTTCTTTGTCATAATTTGTATTCCGAAAAGTTGTTGATCGAGGTTCAGCCCTCCTCTCAAGATCATCAGGTAACGTAACAAGCATCACCGAGCCATCGGCCGCAGCTAAACTGGCACCGTAGCTTCACACATTCAAGCTCGATCCAACCTGCCTCTTTCAATTCACTGCGTGCTACGCGCGCCCGTTGATACTTTCGTGCTGAAACGTCCCAACTTGCCTTTGTTCGCAACCATTCTGCATTTAGTGCTAGACACGTGCAGTGACGTAGTCAGTCAAAAACTGGGGGGGGGTTAGAGGAATAACACTATTTTGTTTGGAAGAACGCCTCTAGCACAAAATGACTACATGTTCTAAAAATTTGGGGGGAATGGCCCATCTGGCCCCCCTGGTTACGCCTATAACCATGTATACGGTTTGTAGCTAGCCTTGTCATTTTACTCGCACGGGCATTCGAAGATAACGATACAGGATCGCATAATTTGTTTAGATGTAGCTTGTTTGTGCAGCAATCTTTTGTCGACTTGCCAAAAACGTTTCGCGTTTCAAGATCGTGTCCGAAAATTGCAGTGAATTTTCTTTTTGGTGACACAGCCTGCGACTTTCCGTCGTTAAGCCGAAAACCTTCTTCCAGCCGTGAACAGCGTTACACAAAGTAAATATTTCGCTGCCTAAACTGATTTCATTCTGATTTCAAAGTTTTGTCTTTTATTCTCAAATTTTTGTCTGGTCTTAATGTCGGTTTTGGTTCTTGCTTGTGACTTTGGCACTTCGGGTAAGTGCGATATCATAGCACTCTGTTATGTTCATACTCTGTAACTGTTGTCAGTGGCGATTCTAATGGGGGGCCTGGGTGGGCCATGGCCCCCCAGATTTTTGCTTGCTCCCCCGTTTGGCTCCCCCAGTTTTTTTCTTAATTTCCCGTTTAAGTTCGTTTGGTTGACATATGCACGGTTGCCAAATGCGTTTTTTAAAAATACCGGCCATTTTGTCAACAGCGACAGATCTGAGCTGTGTCGTAATTCGTAAGCAGCACAGGGAAAACAGAGACAATCAGTATTGTTGAGCCACGATTAATAATTTGCCCTATTTTGGCTGATTCGTTACATTTCGGTGTGTGTGTGACGTGACAATCTCACCAAGGATTGCAAGAACAGCAGCAAATAAACTTCGCTGAAGAAACTATCCTGACAAGATTCACTACAAGAGTCATTATGATTTGAGAAATTCCGCGCTAGTTCCTTTTGAAGTTACGGCAAATTATTTTATTTTCACAATACCGGCTTCAGACACTGATTTTCAAAATACCGGCCTTTGCTAAATTAGCAGTAATATACCGGCAAGGCCCGTATAATACCGGCCATCTGACAACCCTAGACATATACAGTAGATAACTTTCGGCCAGCAATATTTTAAACGATGATTTAGAAACCATCTAGCCTGCATTCAATATTTCCCAAATGCATGATAAGCTGTGTTGTTGTTTTTGACGGTCGGGTAGCTAGAGTTGTTTATGACGACACACACCAGTACTGTAGTAGATGCTCGCATCCTGCGTGAAATTTACCGGTAGTCAGACCACGATCGTGGTGTGGAAAAATTCATTTCGAAACTAAGAAACAGGCGCAGAAATGGGAAGATTGATCTTTTGTGCATTTCAGTGTGAGATGGAACTGGATTATATAACTGTCAGCAGATTGTTGCTTGTCCCAGTTGTAAATGTTTGTGAAAGCATTAAGAATTGGTTTCAGTTAATTTATCAGAATTTATCCTGGCTGCAATATTGAGTTCTGCAGCCTTGTGTATGACTTCGAAACATCTTACGTAAGTGGTTCGTAACTACAGTTTTAACTCTACCCATACATGTCCTGCTGCAACCTCAGAATTTTGTACGGATTTTCTGTAATAATTCAAAAGCAATTTTTCGCGTATTTCAGCTCTTTTCCCAGGAGGTCAAATATTTCTATCAGAAAAACACTTGAAAAAATTCGCAATTCGTATTCATTTAGTGAAAATGATTTAAAGTATGAAATAATTTTGGCAAAAAATTGCTTCGGAAGGCGTCGAAGCTGCCTATATCGCTCGAACAATTTTATATTTTATAGCTACTTAAAAAGCTGCGTTTGGTTGTTACTGGTAGCTGTAACTCTTTCCATCACCAGGGCTTCATGCGAGAGAAGTTTTTCAAAAATGAAATCACTGAAAAAATTTGCCAGAAATTCCATGACCAGTGAAAGTTTCACTGTGAAAGATTGGGTAACGTTGATCTCAGTGGCGTATCTAGGGTATGGCAGGCATGGCACATGTCATGGGCGCCACTTTGACGGGGAGCGCAAAAACTGCTTGGCAAAATTAAAATCTTTATTTACAGTTTCTTGAACCTATAGTTTGCGTCCCATGCATTCATAAACTGCAAAGCTGCATCAACGCCGCGTCCTCACCGAAAGCATTATGTTGGGCGTGTTGCGCTAGCACCACTAAGCATTGTGACAAAATTGCGGTATTGTGACATAACACGAGGGTCAGGCATTGCGACAGAACAAGAACGCTCGCTTGCCATGTCCACGAGGCCTCGTCCTTCTCACACTATAAGAAAGGATAAGTTAGTCCTACTGCTGCATTTCAGGCAAGTAGATATTAGTCAGAGTCTGGTTGAGATGAGTTTAAGTCCGTGGCTGTGAGAATCTGACTGTTATGCACATAATTGCTGTTGAGGTCGTATAGATTTAGAAATTACTTGAACAGCTGCGGCCCACTCCGACTTCACGGAACTTCTTCTTCGATGGCCACTAGTGCCCGATTAATAGGCTGAATACAAAGCCCCAGTCCATAAACTAAGGTTGAGAATATTAGTTAGTCGAAAAATTAGCAGTTAGTATCGTTGGCGTACCAGTTGAGCAAAAAATGTTAACTCATGCAAGAGATTTGTTAGTCTTGTTCAGAGCTAGCTTTTTCTGTCCAAATATGGCTTTCTGTTCGATTTCCAAGGTCTAGGTTTCTGACCGTGAAAAACTAAAATCTTCGTGTGACAATTTAGAAGCTGCGTACAGTTCAGATGTAGATGACTAGCAATTATACGAGAAGATTCTAGATTGCAAAATGCTGGTTTCAAGTCGTGTAACTTAAAATTATCGCATACTGAAGTCATGACATTCTTCGAATTGCTTTGCAAATAATGCTGACGATGGCATTTACATGTATTGCAAGCGGCGAACGATCTTTCAGTAAACTGAAACTGGTCCTTCATACCTCCGGGCCTGATTAATTAACAATAAGTCAGGGCAGGTTGTGTGATCTAGCTTTGATGAGAATAAAAAGAGAATAAACATCAAAAGCTTACTTTGATGAAATAATAAACAACTTTAGTTCGATCAAAGTGGGAAAGTGTTGTTTTAATTACCATTTTTGTGTAATTTAACTGGAAAAGGGTGGATATATTTGTTTCATTGGAATTGTGTTTTTCCAACACAATTGATATATGACTTGCATTAAATAATTTATTTTATAATTCAAATTAAATGTGTTCCATTTTAAAAATTGTCGTTTGCAGTTGCAATATGCTGTTTGATTTTTTTGCAAGATATACAATTTTGTCAGGCAACACTATGTAGACCTATAAGCTACGATAACGTTATTGTTTAAATGTTTTGATATTCAACATAACAAGAATAAATGAGTATAGAAGTATGTTATAGACGTTATGGATTATTTATATTTTATTTGCTGAAAAATATAAAGCAAAAATAAACGCAAATATTTTCTGTTTTAAAAAATGTGTTGTCTTCATGGTTTATCTTTCATAAAAACTGTGCCTACATCTTAATGTATATTTAAATAATTAGAAACGGCGCACATTTAAATTTTGCCATGGGCGCCAGTGTGCATAGATGTGCCACTGGTTGATCTACTTTCAGCTGAAAGGGTACGAACTGAAAAAATAGATTTAGATGATTTCGTTGATGAATTTGACAGTCGACATGACAATCGAAGGATTAAGTTACACTGAGTTGATAATGATATAAAATTCTAACGTAGCCTGTGCAGGGATCTGTGAGAATTATGTTTGCTATTTGTCTGAATCTTTTTTGGTTTAGAGCTAGTGCGTGTTTCGCTTATGACAAGACAGTCATAAATGAACGCAGGGTTGAAAAGTCAGCTTTTGAGAATCGGTCAGAGGAAAATTCAGTGTGAATAATAAAATGAACGACTTTGTTGGGAATATTCTTCAAAATAAGTTTTACGTCTTCGGTTACATCTTGCTATCATGTACACGCCGATGCACACCTATCTGCGGCGCTGGGATGCTACTTAGATGCAACTGGTGCCGAAACCTCGATGCTGTTAAACTGCATACTGCAGGGGTGGGCAATTATTTTTGCTGCTCAGTGGCCACTTTGAGAAGGCCGCATTTAGCGGAGGGCCGTGCATTCTTATGAGAGTAGAAGCAAGACTCGGTTTATAGCCTCAGCACTAATATTTACTATGACTATGAGAAGTTGGAGGAACTTACATATTTGAAGATTTTCCTGAATGCTTCTGCGGGCCACATTTGGCCCGTGGGCCGCTATTTGCCCACCTCTGGCACACTGCATTGAATAGTCCTCACCCTATCCACGCTGCACACTCGTGATAGTAGTTGCATAACATTGTTATAGTTCACAATCACAAAATGTCCATAAGCTACCACAAAAAACGGATTAGTCAGTAGTCACCAAACCGTTGGAAGATTATTTTTTTATGTGCTTTGTAATAAGAATAATTTGACGAAACTAGTTGGCTATCAACAGCCTACTTGTCTCTGTGTCATGATGGAATTCGTGGTTGGAACCATTTCGCTTTCATGTGAATTGTGTTCACTTTCTAAAGCTGCTTTCGTTCATGTGAGGACGGCACAATTGTGTACGAAAAATGGTATTTCGATTTACATGTGCAGTGCTGTGGAAGTTGCATGGTTAGCATAGAATTTTCGACATAGCAGTACACGTGTGTGAATGCATCTACAGTGGCGTTTAGGTGTCTGTAGTGATTAATAACGCTAGTTTATCATTTTAATGATATTCACAAGCCTATGTTAGGTTTGATAGGGTTAATTATAGCAACTTAATCTTCAAAACAATGAAAAATCACCATGCAAGATAGTCACTTATGTTGGCCCCCCCTACTTCTTCCTTGGCCCCGCAGTGGCCCCCCCACTTTTTTCATTCTAGAATCGCCACTGTTCGACAGACCATTCAAAAATAAATATTCTTGCACTTGCTCACTCAGTGGCAAACTCCGTACGAGAGAATATGATCGACTTTCAGAGGAACGGAGATTGTCGAACTCCAGCGGTCCTTGGCGAAGGATTGCACGTCAGGCCAGAAGATTTGCCTTGCATGACTGAAGAACTCAGCCCGCCCTAATAGACAATTTGATCCATAGATGGAGCCCTGTCAGGCGTCAAAGTCACCATTCCGGTCCTGAGTGGGTCAGGGATTAATGGTAGCTGAAGGATAATTCCCCATAACTTCAGAACTGGAGCCCCACAGGTGAAGGAGGGCAAAAAAATTGGGTAATCTATTGAGTTTAGGCCAAAGAGTATATCCACGCCTTGAACTTCCTGCAAAAAAAGACCCATCTAATGCAATTTTCATCCTAGATTTACTTGAAGCGTTATTGACAAAATGAATTGGAAAAAAGCTTAGAATTTTTTCCTTGTTTGAAACGATTTTTGCCGAAAGCAGCTTGAGATTGTAACAAGGCAAACGGCCTTGTGATTGGTGCCAAACACACAAGTCATCAGCAAGCAGTAGGTGGTTCACAACCATATTTCCTAAAGCATATCTTGCTCTGGCTATGCCCAGCTGGAATGAAAGCTCATCAAGGTCAGCAATGAATAGATATGGACTCAGAACTTCCCTTGCCTTTTAAGTCTGCCATCAGGCAATAAAAATAAAGTTGTAACAAAAGCAGGCCAATTTTGCACAGCATAGCACTAAGTCGAGAACTGTGTTAGCGAAAGCCATTGCATTTGTGATTTGATTACCTGAGTTAGGTTGGGCATTTCTCATGCGGGAAAGAAAAACGGGACAATATTATCACGAAAGAATAGCATTTTTGATACTTCTCGTACATCCTGCAGTTCAAAGAAATATAACGTATTGTTTAGTTTAGAAAAGTGCTTCTCAACCACGGCTCCCAAGCACCCTTTGTGCGACCCTCAGCAGTCGTTCAATAACACCTCTAATTGTTTGTGCAACAATAGGTATCGTTCTGCAATGAAACTAAACGTGTCCATTGACTTGTGTTCAAAGAAAATCGTACCGGGGTTTTCCGGAAGTCCACCCATGGCCGCTTATTTTAGGTGGTCGTTTATATGGTGCTAATATTTGAATTGCATGCTACCGTACCGGTATTTGTACCTGTCACCTTACACGGTACGTCCAACGTTATACTGAGTTTGAATACTATTTGTAGTTGTCACCTTACACCAGTGGTCGGTTAAACTTCGCGGCTGAAAGAAACTGTGTCATAAAAATCTGATATCGACGGACTTTATGATGGCTTAACAATTATATAATCTTGACTAAAATTTAGAAATAAATATGGATCATAACTTCTTCATTATTCTAATGTGTGGGTTTTGTGTGATGTGTAGTTGTTCAGACACAGGCAATGCGCAACTGTCGTATAACAGCCCGGGCGGTTATTTGGTTCAGGTCTTATTTTCCCAATTTGTCTTTTTTCCAATTAACGGCCCAGGGCGGATTTCCAGAAAACCCCGGCAGGGCTTGATTTTTGCTCCCTTCAGGGCGAAGGTTGGGAACCAGTGGTTTACTGCCTGGGTTCTTAAACTGGGGACATGAAAGGTTCGAAAGAGTGGTGCGAGTATGACAGCGACATATTGCATTGTTTTTGTCAGTCGTAAGTTTATTATCATCATTTCACTATGAAGGCTATAATCAAAACGGGTTTTGTGGTCATATGAGATTAATGAACAAACCACGCGAAATAGAAACCAAGTCCATGAATCCAAATAATATGAACTAAATTAAACGATGTAACAAACACTAAAAATGCGGGTAAAACGAAAGCAGTTCAGAAGTTTGTTTTTTTGCAAGCTTCAAATCACAGATTGAAAGGAAGTCATGCAGAACGTCTTTGAAATGCGAGTAATCAAAGCCGGTGTTTCCCCGCTGTCTCCCCCAATAAATGGGTGGCACACAGGGGGGGTCATGGCCGCACCAAGATAGTAACCATCAAAATTACAGAAAATTGATCAGCAGACAATTTTAAACAAAATAACTGTTTGATAAATCACAGTGCGGAGGCCGTTGGTAAGACGTTCGAATACCATGTGATACATGGTAAAATATTATTGAGGGTCTAGGGTAGGCACTCACAAGAAAGACAAAATGTCTGATATGCACGAATTTTAGTGAAAAGGTCAAATGCGGTTGAAAAGTGATGCTTAGTTTGAAAACAAAGCACGTCATCAGGATGGCGCGCATTTTTCAAAATGTTTGGAACAAAAACCCCGCGTTATTCAGAACTGACCGTGACAGTTCTGCTCCAGTGACAGGCGTAGCCAGGGGCGTGG
>Ga0210059_1000375_pt1 | contig 54985 bp, 25 predicted proteins | sample Ectturendosymbi2_FD_188042 | JGI IMG/M metagenome (GOLD analysis project Ga0210059, IMG submission 188042) | Ecteinascidia turbinata endosymbiont from Florida, USA - Sample 2 (SPAdes) (version 2) | ecosystem: Host-associated > Tunicates > Ascidians > Unclassified | place: Key West, Florida... | reverse complement strand
TGGTATTATTAACATAAAATACTTGTCTGGACCGAACTTATGTCCGACGTCCTTACTTGCATTGCGGGCTCACAGCTGGCTGCAACACAGAGCTCAGTAACACGTCCGCTCTCGACAACGGTCAAACCGAACGGTCAAACCGAACAGCTCTCAATAGGTCTAGCGGCGGGCGAGTTATGGCCAGAAATGTAGCGGCCACTATCCTGGTCGGCGCGGTCGTTACAGGCATCGAATCTTGAAGACTTTCCGCATCTTTAGAGGGTTTGAACAGCTCTCTAGCTTTATCGTCAGGCGAATTATGATCAAACATGCGTCTGCCATGATCGCGCTTAGCGCGGTCTTAAAGGATTTTAAGTGAAATTTTAGTAACGACAGTTAGCAGCAGTTGGGCACCTGAATAAATTCGTGACGCATCTCGAAGAGTGCGATGTTGTGACTTTATTACACGTACACCGTAGCTTCAAAGTAGCAAACAAGTATTAATTATTAACACAGCATAGTCTAGTGAAAACAACAAAAGGTATGTTAAAGTCGTTTGCAAGATATATTTAATAAGTTAATTAATAATAACGCACTGACCTGATATGACCTTTCGCAGATCATCATTCCTCTAACCGAAAGACGAAACAGTCCTCTTTACAGCCATTCCGACCGTTTTTAATTCAGTGTTGAAGCTCAGAGGAACTTCGGCTTCGAATACATCGTTTGGCTTCACCTTTTTGTTCCCTGTAAACACAGTATCGTTTGCATACTTACTTAAGCCGAAACGTAAGTATTCTGCCAACCATCCATCGTTTCGCCTAACGAAGTTTTTTGAAAGTTGCTTTTGCATAAACTTTAAAAGTGTTGTTCTGCAAAAACACAACCGTAAATTTGCTTCAGTTGTTGCGAAAATTTGTTTCAAATATAGAGAAAAACTGCTTGTGTCTGTTTTGGCCATCTCACTTGTCTGCGAAAGCTTACACATAGCTACTTTTCTTCGCATTTCTCCATAGCTCTGTTTAATTTTTCGTTTGTCAGTTTCAACGGATTGCTATGCTTGATTATCCCTTCATTTAAAAATAGCTACATATTTTTTCTTTTATCACTGAGAGGTAATTTTGAATGCAAAGTAGCGCGAATTACAGAAGCGTTTTGACCAACAAGAGTTTTATCATTACGTTATTATGACGTGAATTAACTCGGTTTTCTTGCCATTGCGCTGAACTTGACGATACAGCCCAGTGATGAATAAAACAAGCAATTAACCGCAAACACTGCTTTCGATTCACAATCGACAGTCATGATTGTACTGAAGCAATTGCGTTCTCCAATCCACGTCAAATCCTGGAGTAACGTATCTTGCAGCAAGGAAGGAACTTTTGTGCAGCTGCCTTTCATCCGGGAAACTTACTGATGTTCCTTGCGCTGATGTAGTGGAGATTATGACGTGTGAATGGTGTTTCAGCTGCATATTTGTTTGTTGCGTGTTACAATTCCAAGCGATTGCCATTACTACTCTTCTGTCCTCTGTACCTCATACGCGTTTCATTTACATTTAGAAACAAATTTGCACTCCTATTTACTTGAATCAAACCAACAATTAAAAAACTGTTGCTGAAAGTAATATTGATACTGGGTGCTCTTTCTCAAGTTATTTTGACATGAAGCAAAACCGACGCAGGCAATCGTGAAGTTATAAATGTTCAGTGGTCAACCATTGGACTTTGAGATGAGGTTCTGATCAAAAACTTAGCTGTAGGTCAATATTTTTCCCGGTATCATTACAATAAAAGCCCTGATACGTCTGCAACTAAATGAATCAAGCATTGGAAAAATTTTAAATGGATGAATTTATAGATAAAACTGAATTAAACAAGAAACTAGCTTATTTACAAATATTCAAAATGTTCGATAGAGGTACAAATTGCCTAGGGCGTACATTCTTTCGTAATATGGGAGTTTTGCCATTACTTTCATTGTTTAGATGCAAATGACTGTGACGTCAATGAGCTGACGCTGCTTTAGACAGCAGTGTAAAGTTTTCCAGCGAAATGAAATAGAAAAACTTCGGTTTGGTGAAATTTTTCTGGGGCCTAAGTAAGTTGTTCGTGTTTAAATCAAGCGGGATTACGCTTGACTATCGTGTTACTGGTGAAATAATGGAGTACATGGAATGCTGATTATTCAAGAAAAAATACGAAAGATAAACCAAAAGCTTGGAGCAAGAAACTGGTCATTACATGCAAGAGTGGCTTCCCTTTTACCGGGTAAAAATACCTCGAATCCAAGAAGTGGCTTCACAAACGTTCTGAAACATACGAACGACGAACAGCGAAAACTTGGTTGAAAACAACGGATTTTTATCTTGTTTTGCTTCGTATCGTAATCATGCAACTTGATATGACAAAAATTAATGTTGAAGTGGCTTTGTTTTACTGACATGTGACAACTAAACAAATAGGAATATACGGTAAATCGATTGTAAGCAGCAAACTAAAAATTCTTTAACGAGATTAGCGTATGATCCCTGCCAAAACTCTGCTTGCGAAAAAATTGACCTACGATAACATTTTTACTGCAATACAGCTTGAGCCTATATACATATTTTGCTTGTTCCCCTGTAAAGCGGACAGAATATGCGTTGATCCTGACCCTTATGTTCGAGACATATTAGCCTGCGTAGAAAGATCTACATTCATTGTGAAGTTTCTCCACTGTTGGTGAAACAATGCTTTTTTGCGTCACAGCTCTTTGGTGACGACAGTATTGAAAACGTGGTTTAAACACATCTCCGGGCTAAAAATTCCGAATCTAGTGACAGTGCTGATGTAACTATGGTCAGTATTTGCTTTACGAAAAGATAATCTCTCTCTCTCCGTGCATGGACTCCGCAAGGAAGCCGTCACTGCATATTTGCAACATAGGGGCTTGCAGCTGGTACCATCCTTATCCTTTTGCTCTGCATAGGAGTACACCACTGGATATGTCATTCACAAGGAGGCTTTTTCATGTACGTCCCCGTCCTGCAGCAGGAAATGCACGAAAGCACTGTTTTGGATTGCGACAAAAGCAAAACTTGGATAGCAGCACTTAGTCCGCTACAATTTCGCATTCACACATAAATGATAAACCAGGACTTCGGAATCGGGAACATTTTGATTCGACTCCTACCTAGCGGCTTAAAAATTTTGAACTCCGATTCCGCGTAATTTTTTTTTTCATTAGCATTCTTTAAAGCAGGATTTTTTTATAAAATTTTGCTGAAATCTGTAAACAATTATACGCTGCTGCTAGAAGTACGTTGGTGGATATCTGAAATAACATCCAAAGTACAGCATAGCAATACAGCAGAAAATTAATATGTCACCATTACCGTATGTTGTAGAAACGCTTGCGGTTTTAGCACAGATACAGATACAAGTAGTTTTGCAATTAAATAAGACAAAGCCATGCTTCGCCCTTTCTTGAAAGAATTTAATCAGACATTCTGAGTAGTTAACAATAAAATATGAGCGTTTTGTCTTAACGTTTCAAGCTTAGGTTTTGCGAATTAAGTAATTTTCGAAAAAGCACACTTCTGTGCATTTGTGCACCACACATTTTATATGGAAACCACTGCACGGTTTTGTCTTAGTTCGTTCATATACTTCCTTAATTTATATGGTATTTTTGATCAGTCGTTGTCTGCTTCCAAACTGACAGATAAACACACAGTTGTGTCATGACAATCCACAGAAGATTTGTAGCCATTAAACATTTGTCTCGGAAAGCAAAAGTATTTTAGAAATAAGGATTTCCCTGGTTTTTCGAAAAATATAAAAAATCAATTATTTTCAAATTCAAAATTTCTGCCAGGTTTGAGTCGCAGTTGCAAGATCCTACCAGTGCTTGTGGCCATAAGTTATCATCTAATTACACTGGGATTTGTAAAACAAATATGAAGAGCCGAGACAATTTTAACGACCGCATGCACTGTCTATGACGTCACAAGTGCCTAACGCCCCCGTCCAAGAACTAAAAACGTCCTGACGCTGCCACCTGATCGTTGTAGTTAAGATTTAAGCAGTTTAACTGTGTATATAGTCCAGCTGCACAGAAGCATTCGTTGTGCTCTCGCCAGGTTTGCTCTTGGACCAATTTGCAAAGTGCTGTAAAGCATTTTCTTCCCCACAAGCAGCATATATTGCAACTAACGGTGTAGAGTGTTGAGCACCTAAATCGGTTCGTTTCCCAGTCGGTCGTACCGAAGGCTTGCGTTTGCGATCAGAAATCCCGAGCAGCATGTCCGCAAAGCTTCGCATTGTGGCAGCAAGCAACAATAGAGTTCACACGACGAGATCACTCTATTATTGTTTGTTCGCGCCACATATATTTGGTGTCGATCTTCGCGCACATTCCGTTCGTGGTGAGCCGCGCATTCAGCGCCACGCCTGCGGAGAGGCTGCAACGCTTGAAAAGCGGTACTTGGCCCAGCCTCGTGTTCGGCGTTGATGGATGGATGCAAGGGAACGGCTCACGCGCGGTGCTTCCAATGTCCCGGCACTAGTGAAGCATTCACTGCGGAAACTGCTGCGCGCATGCGAGCGGGATGGGCGCCCGCAGACTACTCGTGACATTCCGAAACGAGTGTAAAGACGAGTATAGCAAAACTTAACTGAACCAAATTACACAGATCTGGAGTTTCGATTATACATCATCGCTCCTGCTGAGTGAGTGAGTGTATGTCCGGAAATGTGTTTAGCGATTCTTGTTCTTTATCCAGCCAAAATTAGGTCCTCTCAAACATACTAAACAAATTTTTCAGACTCATATTTTGCTGTGTATGTTAACCGCTGTTGCGTGATTAAAACAGTGAGTAGTTTTTCTCATTCAAAACAAGAACAAAACGAATCAATACTAAGATGAAGTATAAAGCAGAGACACGTTCTCATCCACGAAAAAGTTTCCATGTCTTGTTTTACTTTTCTTGTGATTGGTTGTCATGTGATGTTGAGATGGACCATTACTAAAAGCCAAAGCAAGAAAGAAAGAATAATTAAAGTTTAATCATACTCGATTTGTACTCCCTGTGGAGCAATGGTTCTAGGTGTTCCCAGTAAAAAATCTGGGGTGCCCAGATGGAGGGCCAAAGTTTTTTTTAATTGTCATGTCACAGTAAGCCAAGACATTTTCTGCCAAGATCTTTAGGAATAGGGGTCTAACCAGTTAGTTCCGAGCGAATGCAGACTGACTTTTACCAGGAATGACCTCGTAAGAAATAACTAAAAACTGCTAATGGCATTTGTTCTGTGACGATGTACTATAAGATAAACGGAGTGCAGAAGCTAAGTTTGACAACAAGGAGAAAGGTCCATATTTCTTGCTAAAATTTGGTTTTTGTTCTAGCACTTTGTGCAAATTGGATTGCGGTATCTTTTTTAACTTAACATTTTGTTGCCGATTGTTTATCAAAGGCATGCTGTGTCCGAACATGAATCTCCATCTGAGCTGGTTGTTACAACTGCAGCGATAGGTAAACACAACCAGTGCCTTTGTGTTATCGCCGCAGATGGTTTTCATGCAATCCAACTAAATGTAAAACTTCACTTCTAACTCAAGGAAAACGTTCTTTCATTAAAACAGAAATAGTTTTTGTTGCTGTAGAAAAATATTTCTGTATACGTTGTTAAAAAAATAGTTGGCATAACGTGTATCCTTTTTAGTTGGTTAACTACTTCTGATATAATTTTGGGGTTTACAACGTTTAAACTGTTACTTGTTTTGGTCGAAAGTAATGCGCAAGTCACAGAGTCCCCTAAAGTTTTTATACGGTTTCAAACTACTCAGACTGTCGTCCCTACCAACAGTTAACCAGCAGTGCAGCAGAACATTAATGTAACTATTCATTTCCTTGTTTGAACTGAAAATATTGACGTCATATGCAACTGATCGGTTTGAATATTTCTGCAAAACAAGCTACCGGGTCAAACTCAAGATCTTACAGCAAAGAGTCCGTGCACTCTCAAAGTTTGGGGAAAAATATCTCTGCAGTCGTTAACTATCACATCAGTGATGTTGGAACACTTGCGTACAGAAGACGGTGTCCATGTAGCTTGATTTTCAATGACAATGTTTCTGTTTTTCTGACGTGCTCGACCGCCATTGGCAAGATACGCCCAAACATAACGAAAAGTAAATCGGGGTGTGTGGGAGCGTCCTCTTCAAAGGCAAGTTCATACAAGAAAAATTAATATCAAAAATCATAACAGCACACGGTGTAAATTATTAAGGAACGAAAAAGCCAATACGTCATTCGACTTTCCTTCTCTAAAAATATTTCATTTTTTGTTCACACGTTCTTTGTGCCTCAAAGTTGCCCAGCGGTTTCCAGCAAGTGGAAATCTGAAAGTTTGTTTGGGGTGAACAAAGCAGTCAGTTTTACTGACAAAACTTTATGAAGAAATATACGCGCTGCAATATGCTAGTAGGCTGAAGCGCGTAAAGCTGATAACGAGCTTGGTTCAGTGACGTACCCAGCCCAAAATTTTGAGAGGGACCAAATATTTTGACTTTAACCGAGCAACAGTATTTTGTTTGGGACACCACCTCTAAAAGCACAAAACGACAAGATATACCAAAAATTGGGGGGGAAATCCCCTTTCCCCTTGGCTACGCCTATGGCTCCGTCAACTGTTTAATTCGAAATAGCACATCTTACAAAAGAGGACTACGACGCTAGAACTGTTTATGTCTCAAGTGAAAACACTCAACACTTTCGCGAAACAAACAAGTAATGTTTGCGGCCATACTCAGCTAACTGCCGTTAACCGTCTCTCATCGTAAAACTCATTCGGACAAACAACTTCCTGCTGATAAGATGGCAAATATTTGCAAATGTTTGAAGCAATTCCCGCACAGCAACGGGATTGTGAGATAACAATACGGTCCAGCTTTGCTGCTGTTGAAAACCTGTTGGGGCAATCTGCGCACCGACTCACAGTAGTCTAATGCTTCCCAATCATGGTCTCGCGCGTTGCAAATGCTGCAGATACAAATGATTGACAGTTTTCCGAGCGTAAAAATTTTGGTAAATTGCGTTTTTGAGGAACCACGCCATCTCTCAGCAACTGGTTTAGGAGGCTTACGCAGCATTCGCATAATTTCTGAAATAACAGACAAGCCAATGCTATTGCAAAGCACTTAGCTTTGCTCTTGAGTAATTTTCAATGCAAAGAACTGCGACGGAAAAAAACGTCCAGTTATTGGAAATACAGTAAACGCAAATATGATGTACGTCACAGCAAGAGTAAAAATTGTAACGATAGGGCTGGCAGTTATCAACCACAAAATGACCTAAAGCTTCCGAAGGAAAAGCATTTGCGGATGCCGTTTCCTGTACGAACGAACATTAAAAGGCTGAAATTCGCAGGTTGCTGTTTTTCAAAATAAATGAGTTTTATTTCACTAAGCGACATCTTTGGGTGATGATGCCGCTTAGTATCTCTTGCACAGATAAGTATTTTTTCCTCAGAGAAAAGCTTATTATTCTGAAGTTGTAGGTCAGGGTTTCTCAACCGGAGCCTTCGCCCCCTTGGGGACCACGGAGCGGTTCCCCGGGGGCCATGAGGTTCGGTTCCCGGTTCCCCGGGGGCTCAGTTGACTACTGATTTAAAACGGGTGCCGTTTACTTGAACGTTCTGCATCGCCGCTTTATTCAAACAAAGTTTAGAAGCCATTTGCTCAGTGTGCACAGAAGGCGTGTTGCTCCCAGGGCCTATGAGAGGGGGGTCCAGCAGGTACATTGTTCCAGGGCCCGACAGCTACGGAGGGGCCCGAGACTGAAGGAACATTTGAGTGTTTTGTTACTAACAAACTCGAAATGATATCGCGAAATTAATCCCGGTGATAAAACTGGTTTGGCCTAAAGGATTTGGTATTAAGCTAGTGTGATGTATTTTAATGTGAATTGCTGTCAGTGCATTTACCTGATATGATGCACTGATAGTTTTAACAGTAATTATTTTTGTTGAACTTGAATGTTTGTCTACTTTTTCAAGACATTCACGATTACTGTCCCAGTCTGTCCACTGAACTGAATTTTCCTTTTCGTCTTTCATTTTGAAACAGGTCTTTAATAAAGCTCTCTCCAAAAAACCAAGAGTTTTCTCCAAAAAACCAAGAGTTTTCAAGAGAAAACCAAAAAAACAAAATAAGAGATACTTCAAGTGAAATTTGAATGGAATCATGCCAGTTCACAATAAAATCTAATCCAACAGCAGTAGCCCTGAAATGTTGCGCATATGTGTACGATAATTAAAAAGTTTAAAATGAACAAGTAACTGCAGTGCAGGACGCAAGTGCTCGTAATGCACCCCGGCGATGTGCTGTGCATTTCGCTGATTAAACTTGCGCCGCAAGCAGATACAGGGTCTAATCGAATGTGAGCTTAGGATTAGAGGACATACCGAGAAATCTGAAAATTTCGAAACCATACAGGAGAAACAAACCACTTATGCAGTACTTCGAAAGAATGCTTTAAAGGAGTGGTCGCCGGCCTGTGGCCTGTGTGGCTATTTATTGTGGCTCGCGAAAAAAATGGAAGCAATTGTCTGTTGACAAAATACTTCGTTCTGCACTTCATTCGTGTTATAATAAGTAAGCTCATCCAAAGGATACAGTTACTCAATGAGGTCGCAGTTTAATTTTACTAGCACCGTTTTATTCAACCTCGATCGACTCCATTCATTCTGAGATTGCGGCATTTTTTTCTAATTTCTTCCTTGCTAAGATTTTACCATGAACATTTGAAAGTCATGTTTAAAAAAAGGTAATACTGTCACATTACTTGAACACTGGTATGTTTTAACATAATGTTTCATATGTTCAATAAACGAGTACTTCTTGTTGAAGTTTGATGCACAATAATTAGCCTAATTTTTAATTTATTTCAAAATAATTTTGCAACTCTAGGGCCCCAAAATGGGTTTTGTTCCGCCTGAAAAGATTTCTCTCGGAGGCCCTGCCTGCCTATTTAGACACAGCGCAGCGATGTTTCTAACTCTACTCAGTGACTAGCGTTAAACAGTTTTGCGTCTGGGTTGCTTAGCGACTGAGAGAGTGCAAACAGCTAACACGTATGCAGATAAAGGGAATTTCCAGGGAATTTCTTTCAACAGAAAAATGAAGGCGTTGAGGGTTCTGCCAGTAATTTTAAATTTCACGCATTACAAGAAACCTAGTAAAAATTTTAGGAATTTTGTCTTCGTTAATATCTCTGAAAATAAAAAACAGCTGTTTTAAGCTTTTCTCAAGAAATCTTATAGCTTAGGGCAAAGATAAACTGAATATATATTTTTGTGCATTTGAAAGTAAGAGCAGCAAGCTTGAGAAGCACTGATTGTTTATATAACGACTTTAATGTATAATTTTGTGAATGTAGAATGGTTTGAACCCATATGAGGTTCGACTTTCCGACATCTCAGAAAAAGGAGGTATTCTACTAACGCTTACTGTCGGGTTTTATAAACCTTTTATAAAAACATAAAGTTTGATTGCTGCTACTGGTGCTGCTCAATTCGCTCGTTCTCAGGTTATTACTGACATACCAGCAAAATATAAACGTTTACGTGAAAGTGAAAAACACGGAAAAGTCGCATCAAGCTATTGTTGTGCCTAGGGGTGAAGTGGGGCGGGAACACGTGCGAACGGCGTTCCCACACCGTTGTCACGTTTTGCTTTAAAATGAGCTTGAAGCTGTTTTAAAACGGCTATTTTTTGGGTGCGTTCCAACACCTTTTTTTCTTAGCACTACATCCCTGGTTGTGCCTCACGAAAGATCTTGCCTTTCTTGTGTAATTTCATTCATGTTTTCAACAACTTTAATCATGCAGTTGTCATAACAATTGCGGAATGTTGTAAGTAACGGACACAATTTCTTGCATAATTGACGTTAAACAGCATGCGCACAGCAAACTGGGCCGCATAATTATGGGTGTATGTCGGTGTTGACGGTAACTCCTTCATATCAGCAGCTGAAGGGTCAACCTAGACCAGTGGTTCCCAACCTGAGTACGGGCATATTTGCCTATCTGAAGGGGTACATTTAAGGGGAAAATATATTTATTTCCAAATATTCTAACACATAAAAGCCATGTTGAAACTTCAGTGGATTTTGATATTTCACTCAGCTTTTTTGTCATAAGAAATTTTAGTGGTGCATGCTCATCTGTCGAAATGCTGAAGGGGTACATGGTCAGAGAGAGGTTGGGAACGTCTGACCTAGACGATACAAGAACACAGACCTTGTTTTCCAGTAAAGTTACCCCAAAGCTTGGGGTTGTCATGGCAAAGCAAGACAGTTAATCAAATTTAATTCGTTTCACAATCCCGGGAATGAAGTCTAATTTGGTTGTTTTGTTTAAAGTTGTTGTTTTGTTTTAAATATAACGGAATCAATTAGCATAGGTAAAAAGATCAGAATAGAAAAACAACAACCTGCTCATACCTAGCGATTATACTAACCGTTCATGGACCTTCACAGAGCTGCCGTACATGAATGGCTCACCTTGAAATCGGGTCGGCATTTGTCGTGTTGAAATTAGCGTACTGCATTTTCAGTATTTGACACAGATTTTAAAACTAAAGCATTTCTGCCAGCGCTCAATAATATGGTTACTGCTGATAGAAATACATATGGGCTGTGGTATTATTACTCTAGTTATGTATTTCACATTGGAATTGAACGCAAAGTCATTTTATATTTTTTTGATGAACCTTGTGAAACACATTTCAGTTGATAAAGCAAAGTTCAAAATATCAGATTAATTGTGAAGTACAAACGCCACTCCTAAAGTTTTAGGGTCTCCCGAATTCATGCTTTCCAAAGTAATTTAATTGGTTGCACTCGATTGATTGGAAAAGTGACAATCGCTTGAAAAAGTCAATTAGGGCCAAACAATTCCACATTTCAGTCACTGCATTTCAGTCAGTACTTATCTTCAGAAAAAGCGTTGATAAATACACTGTATTCCTTATCAAGTGTGGTCCTGACGGCTGACGCGAATGCCTTTTGAGATGCGGTGCTTTTTCATTGCTTGGAAATAGATAACACCAGCGTTATACACTTGACGTCCTCTCCCTTGAAGCATTTTTGTAATATGTTACTCATTACCTCCAAGCACGATGAAGCGTCCACTAAAGATGCCTCTTCTCAAACGGGGCATCGCATTATTCATTTTAAGTGCAAACAGTGTCATGGCAACAGACGAAAAATGACGCTACAATGGCTAAATATTGCGACCTTAGCGGCACATCGGTTTATTCGATGGTGTGGTCGTAAATTTGAGCAGAAGAGGTAACCCGACGCTCAATCTCACGCGTGTTTCAGTAAGTAAAGCTTGCAGTGCTGTTGAAATTCTAGCAAAAACCTATGAATCACGCTTTGCTCAAGGGTGCAGGAGCTGGGCGTGTAGAGGGTGAATGCGCAACCCCAAAGTTTTGATTTGTCCAAAACTTGGGCAAAGTCTAAAAAATTAGGGCACAGAAGTTTCAATAATTTTTAGCAATACTAGTGAAATTACTTTTTTGTTATTGAGTGTATAAATAAAAGCTTTTTATGTAATAGAAAACACATTAACCCTTTGATACTATATATGTAAAATCAACAAACTGTTTATAGTGACTTTGCGTTTAAGTTTGTGAGAGTTGATGAGTAACTGAATCGCTTGAAAGTTTGGGCGTAAATGATGTAATTAGGGCGTTTCATTTATGTGCTGTACACTGTGGAAATAGAGTATGCTGCAATGCACCTACTTCATATTAAGAGTGTCCATACCATGAGAGTACAGAAGAGCTTTTGCTTTCAGTTTAACTTCAGTGTTTGGATGAACACATTTTTCCTACAGTTTGTTAAACTTTGCATAAATGTGCAGTTGAGCAGGCAATGTTGTGAGAATCATGGCACAGTCACGATATACATAATATGATACATGCCAGGTATGTCACATATGTCACATACATGTCTTCAGAGAAGAAAGCAGCTTTAGACCAACCTTAGTTAGGTGTGAGGTTCCTTGCTGACAACATCATCTGGAATGTGAATGGAACTCCAAACCTCATAACTGTGAGGCAGATGCTCAAGAGTATTGAGCGGGCTGGCTTCTTACAATGTTCTTGCACAGCCTAGCGTACTTTTTTCAGTTGGTTATTAAGAACCAAATTTCAAGTACCGAATTTTTTATTTTCATGTCTATGGCAGCATGGAAACGGAAAACAGAATGTAACAACAGCTTTAGAAAATTTCTAGGGTCGCACAAACGTTTTTTGGGCAAATTCGAGGAAAATAGAGCAAAATATCATTCGCACCTCAAAAAATTGCCTTCTACATGTACACCTGTGGCTGTGTTGGCTGATCACACTAGTTTTTCTTGGACTTTCTACAAGTGAACAACTTAGATACAAACAGTTGGACACTGGTTAAGGTAGCATGCAGTAGTTTCTTCTCGTTTCTGGCAAAACGTTTGATGAAACAGTCTATTAGGAGAAAGGCAAGATCAAATTTTCTGAGAGGAAATTGAGGTTTGGCCGACACTTAAACTGCTGAGTTATTATAATGGAACATAAGAAAAAAGAGACGTTGGGATGTATCAATAAAAATTCATATGACCATGTTATTGATTTTTATGTTTTTTTATCAGCAACCTGGTGCGTAGGAATGAAGCCTGTCGACTGCTAAATTTTTTCAAGTGATCAACGCGGTGCAGGCAAAATGGAATTCAAGAGGCAATATCCGTTCAAGTTCATTGTTTTGCCAATAAACAAACATAGTTTCTACAACAAGTGTCACAAAAGTCTTGAGTTTTACAAAAAAAATGCAATCGATAAATCACGAATTCAAGTTTGTTAAACATTTGTTCAAGGTCCACGGGCAGTTCCTTATGAAAATAATTCCTAGTGAAAACAATCAAAAAATTTTTTGCTCAGGCTTTGCAAAGTCTAATGCTTAACTTTATTAACGTCTCCCGTGGTGTGCGGTGCCGGTAAAGTTAAAGTCATGGGGCAAATTATTGGTTTAAGATATTTTACGGCGTCTCCGATATTGTTGGTGAAAACTGGCGTGTTGGTTCAGTATTCAACCGTTTGCCAAAATGTACATTACTGTTTACTCTTCACTGGGTCACATTAATTTCTGTACTTTGTTACTGCGTCGTTACACGACATGTGTAAAAGCTTTCGCATGATATCAGAAAAGTGACTTTTTATGTCAAAATAAGAAAAGTTTTATGTCAAAATGAGCGACTTGGGTACAGGCCAGTGGTTCTTCAACCTTTTTCATTTTACATTTTTACCGAACAAGGCTACCAGAAAACACTCGACAGTAATCATTTATATATATATAAAACGAAATTAACAAATTACGTAAAGTTGTGAGCAGGGATGTGAGCGGAAGCGGAAGCTGGAAGCGGAAGCGGTCCTTTTTCTGTGGAAGCGGAAGCGGAAGCGCGAAAATTCTACCGCTTCCGCTTCCACATAGGTTATTTGACTTGAAGAACAACTTGGCGAAAAATTTTTGTCCATTTCCGGATGTGGATTTAACAGTGAAGTAGCACTATAAGTCTGAATGAACGTGAGATATCAGTAGAACGAGAGAACGAGAAAAAGCATGGGGGAAAGTCGGCACCTGTGAGCCACTTTTTATGATATCGAGCGTAGCTACAACACGATGCAATATTTTATGCTCAAATTTTTCCAGTAAGTGTCTTAGGGTTGTGGCATGCTTTGTGGGAATTTAAGAAGCAAAATACCTGCAACCTTAAAAGCTACATGGATTATTTCACTCGTCATCCAAGTTGATCAGGGGTCCCAATGCGTCGGGACCCATGAATCGGCTTGAGGGACCAGTGAACCATGCTTGAAACTGTACGAAACTGTTGGTCCATTGCTGCACGGTTTATGTGCACCATTCCTTAATTTAAAATCGAACGAACGAAACTTCAAGCAGCTAACTGACACACATTAATGGGTTTATCATCACTGGCTATTACCAATTTATGGAAAGTAGATCTTCGGTTTAAATTTGTGAAGATGAATCAAAAAGAAATGTTATTTCAAAGATGAATCCTGAAAATTGAACAATACTGCAACAAAGTATGTTTTCATTCATCTGAAGAAAATAAATCATCAATATATATCCAGTGAATGTTAACAGCAAACTTTTTAATGCCAAACCTCTTTTGGTTGAACTTGATGTGACAAGAGGCAGATAGGCGTCCGCATGAATATCTTTTATGTTCGGCTCAATAAAACTACATTCAACACTGCTGAGATGCTTTGTAAGAAACCTTTCCTCTAAATAGCTATATTCATACTTATTTTCAGCACCTGCTCAATATATAAAAAACTTTTGTTTTTGCAACTGATTGGAAAAGCACACAGCTCTTTTTTTGGTTCTTCTGAACAGGACCGTAACTATGGGGAGCACACATTTTTTGCCTTCCGTGGATAAAAGTGTTGAACATATAGTGTAAAACTATTGTACATCTAATTGGTCCCCCTCAGAAAAATCTTCGCCTCATCCTGGTATCCCAAGCTGGTTACAGGTCTGCTACTATAGCATCGCTGTCTTCATGAAATGATTTACGGACTTCTCTGCTGCTACTATTATAAGTTCAAGGGCCCTAGGTCTGGTTCCGGCGAAGCTTCAAAACAGTATCGCAGTCAGAATGAGGTCGAAAAAGCCATAGGCCCACGAAACAAACTTGCTAAGATTACAGGCGATTTTCTATCAATTTTCAACTGTTGCAAACTAAAGGATGGAACAGTTGGACCCAAGATGCCGTCAGTGACTGACGATGTCATTGACTGTACAAACAAAATTATTGACTGTGCTACTGCTTCAGAATGTTTACTTTTATCTGTAACTTTTCCATGAACATAAATATTTTTACTAGCTTTTGCTATAATAGGGTGGGTCGGTGGTAATGGAAAGACTTGTGCTTCTTCACGGTTCGCATTTTTGTGATACCCTGACTTTTGGCATATGTCGTATTTCTTGAAGAGTTATGCTATAGCTGGAGGATGCTACATTTTCAGAATATGCGTAAAAAATTTTTTCAGCATCCCGATCAAATTCCTTTTCTGCAAAAGTTTAGGATAGTCCGCCACGAAACGTGACGGACAAACGTCGTCTGAAAAAACTGTATATGTTAATCAAACGGGAATATTTTCGTTTTTTCAAAACCAGCTAAAATGTTGGATGGAATAGGCTAAATCTGTGGAAAGAATTGAAGCAGGCAAGTCGCATATTGGATCTGGGGTTGGAAATCACCATCTTGAAATTTACGCAGCTTTATCTGAGGCATTCATGCCAATAGCTTAAGCTCTCACAAAAAATACTACGAAATAAATAATAGAATTACAAAGTATAATAATCATGCTTTTTCTCAAGCGTCTGTATATCTAATAAGTTAGGCGGGACCATTGAGCCACTGTTCATTGAACCCCACATGTTGCGGCTCGTGGGTCACTTCTACGCCATTTTGAATCATACTCACGTCCTCACTTAAACCCGGCCAGTCGATGCTTTTTTTCTCCTGCTAAAAGGCATATTATGTTGCACTAAGTTAACCAAATAAAAGATGCCGGAAACAACTTAGAAACAACAGCGTTAAAACAAAAAGTTGAAGACCTAATAATTTTACTTCAACCACCAGAAAAGTTATAACCAGTGACAAAAACCTAAACGCTATACTTGCTTGCATCCCTTTAACATGGGAAAAATAAGTAAGCACGAGGAATATCTAGTATTGATAAGTGGCGCTAAACCTGTGTAGTTTTCAAAAAATTTGGGTGGTTCAGGAGCCCCACTATGATCACAGGTGCGACATTCCTTTAACTAGCATTTCATGGCGTTCTTCATTCATGGCGTTCTTCAACCTTCATAGAAGGCCTAGTCCGCAAAAAATTAAATTAAAGTTAACACGCCGCGACTTGCTGGAAATGATTGGAGCGCTGGAGCAGCTGCTCTGCGCACAATATTAGCCTTGGTCTATTAGCCTTGGTCTACGGCGGAGAACTGCTTTCCGCTCGGCGTCGAAATGCACACAACGCCTCATTGATTCGACCATCGACGACGCACGGTGAAGTGTGACTGGATGCGTCCGATCTACACTGTCGAATATCTTCTGGTCCTGGCAGGAACCAACTTGTTGAACTCCGCCGCTAAAGAGTCACATTATCTCTTGCATGTCACGTTTTAGAGGCTGGACATCTACTCCGCTCAGCACTCACCAATCCACCTGAAGAGCAGCAGCGGCAGCTAAAACAGAGACAGACATGTGAGGCAACCGTGCAGGAAATGTCTCTCCTAAGACCAGCATGGTCAGGCTCTGCCTTCGTACTGGTGTCGGGCGGTTCAACTTCAAGATGTATATGCATGAGGTCTGCCTCCTTCAGCGGCTTGCGAGTGCAGCGCCTAGGAACAAACAGGAACAAACACAGATCATATTGTCTTGTAGTGCCCGAAACACTGAGTTCTGGCCCAGTGCCCCTCCTAATGGGATACATGGTTTGGCGGTTTTAGATAATGAAAGCGTAAACTGTTTGCTCAATCCATGTCCCGACGTCTCACTTGGCTGAGTGATTTGAGTACAAAGATCAACTTATACGCCACAGCGGCGAGAGTGTAGCAATGTGATGCTCGAGCAGATAAACAACTGAAACAAGCACGCTGCTGCGTTGCATACGTGGGGAGTAGCGGCCAGGACAGCAAGAGATTCACCTGAACCCGTACGAGGAAAATGTAACAATGAAAACAATTTGTTAAAAAATAAAAGGGCAAATACTTCCAGAAAACCTATCTAGCTGTAACATAATTGCTGTAAAAAGACATGTCCATTCTGAAAGACATGTTTATAAATCCTTTCTTATGCTGATGAAAGCGATTCGTTGGTCGCTTTCGTCTCAGCTTGACATAACTTGTTATTGCTTATACCTGCTTGCTTTCGACGTTTAATGTAACGAAAAGATATTGCAAAGCTAAAAGTAACATTCCAATAAAATTACAATTTACAATCAAAACCTTTGTTTCTCAGAGTTTTTGGGTTGAATTTTTGCGAAGAGGTGTACTGTTTCTGTAACTGCTGAAACCTGAGCATCTGTTATCCTCCAAGTTTTTTAACCTATAGATCAAACCTGCAGAATAAACCAGAAAAGGACACTCTTGTTATGAACTATCACTTTTGTAGGAAATGAAAAACTAATTTTTTTGCAGATTACAGGCAATTTAACAAAGGCGTAAGAAATGAAGAACTTTATTGTTTTGCTGTACTTGACGGGAATCGGAATGGGCGCCTATTGGGGTGCGTATGGGTGTATTTTGGTGTGTATGTGCGTCATTTTGGTGTATATATGTGTCATGTTGGTGTGTATATGGTTTATTTTGGTGTATGTTTTCATTTCTCAAGAAATGCGAAACGTTTTTCGATCGAAAGAGACAAACTGGCAGTTAATGAACCGTAAAGATTTCGACCATTATGGTTTATACTCGATAAAAATCTTATGTTCGACGACGTCTGAAATATGCTTTGCAGAAAGGCAACAAAGAGAAAAATGGAAGAGTCGCAAAAAATGTAACCGTTTTTATACAATTTGTTAATTTTGCAGAAATATAATGAATACTTCTGGACTTTAACTCAATAGTTTTGTATAAAAGGCTACAAATTTTGGTAAATGCAGTGGATGCATATTTTTAACCAAATGCCGTTCTCTCTCTCCTTATAGAAAGATTTCTACTGAAAAATTTTTGGAAAACGTTTCACCTTCGATTTTATCTTCAGATAAAAACGAATATTTTCTCACGCTTACCGGAAGTGGCGACTGTGGAGTAAATGAAGAAATCAATTCAACAACTATGGAATGTGTGTGCCAGCCTGGTTATTTCAACGTGTCTGGAACTTGTGTTCAAGGTAAGCGTTAGCAAAAGTGTGTGGGATGCTGGCAGATATATTTTCGCTTACCACTTTTTGAAAACATATCGCTCAAGCTTTTCCGGTTTCACAGCAAACTTCCAACCTGACTAAAACTTGTTTGGTCAGTAAGCAAAGTCTGGTTAGTGGTGAATCAACAACGATGTCAAGACGTTTTAAAGAACAAAAATATGGTTCAATCCTAAGACAGAAAAGCAAAAATGTTTGCAGTTCCCGGGACTGCGTTCAAAGGGTAACGCTATCCACAGCTTTCGCCGAATATCGGAAAGTGTTTAGAATTTAAGGGCTGTATTCACGATGCAGTGCCTTTTAGATATTTTGCTCTGGGGATATTAGTGGTTTGGCAATGTCGATACAATTTCCATAAAAGTATTTAATTTACGGTCCTGGTTGTGCAGTTCTTATACATAAGCAATCAAGGAAAAAATAAAAAAGCAGAAATCTTTCGATACAGCAAAGTACTTTTAGCATTTTGGAAAAGAGTAGATGTAGAATTTAAAGTTCATTCAAAAACGGTTGTAACTGGTAAAGGCACGAAATGCATTACAAAGTAAGCAACAAAAGAAGTGTATTTTTAGTCCGAGTTTCCTTTGTACTAGCTTTTGAGAAGACTGAATTTTTTCCTGTACTGAGAGAAAAGATCTTCTTAAAAGATCTGGCACTGTGGAAACAAACTCATCATAAACTGTATTTCCCAAATGACTCACTAACTTATTGCGCGCCGGGATCTCACCTATAACGACAAACGACAATGTGAACGCAACAGACAGCAGGTAGCGCCCAAAACAGCCAGTTTGAGGACAACGAATCTGAAACATGCTGTTTTGCTCACGCGTTTACAACGCTAACATGTTCAGTTTGTAAGACGGGCAACCGCACCGGTGAAAAAGCGTTGTTTTAACATTTCATTGTGGTTTTAGCAACAAACGTAAGACTTATGCGTATGTGGTCTGTCACTGAATATTGTGGAACAACCATTTATTTATGCGAAACAGACTTGGCCAATGAATAAATTCATGGTGCAAAACACGTTATTTCTTCAGTGAAATTACAAAAAGGTTTGCAGTTGTAAATAAATTCACTTTCTTGCAGCCATTTGCGACATTGGTGTTTGTTTCAATTCTGCGACCTGCGAACAAGGCAGTGTCTGGAACAACTATACCTGTTTGTGTGCAGATGGTTATTCAGGACAAAACTGTTCGAACTTCGGTAGGTTAATCAAGGATATGCAAAAGTTTGTTTATGAATTCTGAAATAAAGTTTTTTATTCTTTAGCAGAGTTTGCTTTCAAAACAACAAACAAAATGTATTTTCATGTTTTAGTAAAACTGATGATCTTCAACATTTTTTTGATGTGTTTAGGGTTCAAAAAGCAGCAACTTAATGTTATAGCAATGATCATGCTAAATTATATGTTTTGCTTTACTGTAGTTATCAATTCTTTTCCGGAGTGATGTCATCACAACCCTTCATATTGGCAACAAGACTAAATGATATTTTAATGACCACAGGTTCAATGTCAAATAGTCAAAGAGCGTTCACGCAATTCACACATTATAAATGTTATTTTTGACAGGTTGAAAACAATGTTGTTGTCGGAAATACTCACAAATTTTGTTCTCATCTAACACCAAGCATCAGGTCTCCGGCAGCAATATACGAGTACGGGTGAAAATTTCTGAAACTTTTAGAAAACTTGCATTTTTCTGAAAAATGTCAAATGTAAGCATTCCTTTCTGAAGGCTTATCGGAAAGATCGCTCGAAAAGTTTTCTTACAAGGGGTTACTTACCGACTTTGCGTCAGTGGTTCACGAGTTATCGCAAAAACCGCGCTGAAAAGCCGATATATCGGCTTCTGCGGTCCTGCCTGGGTTAGACATTGCAAAAAAATATTTCTTCACTTTTTAGATGTACTTCTGAGAGCAACTTTATTTTGCAGAAATTTGTCGCACGAATGTTTGCCAAGGTCGCGGAACATGCTTTCAAGGAGTGCTTTGGAACGACTACAATTGCACTTGTTTTGAGGGCTATAGCGGAGACAATTGCACATTTCAAGGTGATAATGAAAAGAATTCAAATTAGAACGTCTTGAAATTTTTTTAATGGGTGCTTTTCTCGAAGCAACTTTATTTTGCAGAAATTTGTCGCACGAATGTTTGCAAAGGTCGCGGAACATGTTATCAAGGAGAGATATGGAATGACTACAATTGCACTTGTTTTGAGGGCTATAGCGGAGACAATTGCACATTTCAAGGTGATGATGAAAACATTTCAAATTAAAGCATCATGAAACCAACAGACTGCACCTTGGATTTAACCTAGCACCTTGTCATTTTGCAGATATTTGTCAGACGCCGGTTTGTGGGCCGAATGGAGAATGCAAGCAAGGAAATGAGTGGGATAACTACACTTGTAATTGCCATGATGGGTACATCGAACCAAATTGTATTGAGTTTGGTATGTTAAAGTATTTCCACTACGGGAAAAATCTTAACAGAAACACAAGCGAGCAGTTGTGTTCAACTAAAATGTTTACTTGTTTCGTCACAGTTTTGCATGCCGCCCTTAATCTTACTGTTTTTAAAATAATTTCCCTAATCCCTGCTTAATTGGAGACGAATTTCGTTAAAACGTACTTCATGAAATCTTGGTTATATTCTTTATATTCCGCGCAATGCAGTTTCCTACTGTGACACAGAGTAGATGGTTTGTTGCTTCTTGCTGTAGTCTCTGATGGACATATAACGCACAAAAATAAAGCCCATGATTATGAAACATTTCAAAGCAGGACTTAAGGGAGCAGACATAAACAAAAACGCTACTGTTTTCTCGTTATAACGTTCACGCGCTATGTTAGGGACAAGCTCAAGTTTTCAATTTTCATGGTTATAGATCCCTGTTCAATGGACCCGCCTTGCAACGATCGAGGAAATTGCACCAACGAAAATAATAGTTCACAGTGTGTTTGTGAAGGATATGTTGGTGAAGCATGCACATCAGAAGGTGATTTATGTTCTCGACTAACTTGACGAATCGAGGTTTAATGTTACTATTGATTCTCGACTACATTCTAATTTTTGCCTGGGACTGTATATTTGATCAAAGTCATTAATTATCTTTAAAGAAATCCAAACGTATTTGAAGGATTTTGTCGCAATTTCTATCGATTTTTGTAAAAAACACCTTCACTTACTGTGCACTGCCTTTTGCGATTTTAGGCGTTTTATTTAATGCACTGTACAGTCTGTATTTTACACTTGGGCCTGTGTTCATTTTGGCAAAATGACAACCGCTTTCGGTAACTCGTAATATTTTTACTTGAACGTGAAGATACGGGCGAGTGCGCATTCGAACCCTGCAATTCCGAGCAAGATTGTCAGAATGGAGAAGAGGGCTACCGATGTACATGCAAGAAAGGGTACGTGGGTGAAGACTGCTCTCAGAAAGGTAAGCACGGAATTTCGTTCAACGTCCTCCTCATTTGAGACGTTTTTTGAAAAGAAATTTTGCTTAGGATTAACAACTATTTTTTTCATCTAGAACTCTGTTTTATTACCTTAGACAACTAAATTGATGACCTTTGAAATATAGTAACTTTCGCTTTGAACAGTAAGATGGTTGTAAGGGAAAGCTTTCTTTTTGTGCGTTAATTTCGCGCAAACAAACATTGATGAAATCACATACATATGTCGATTCTTCGTAAAACGTTTTTTTTTTGTTTTAAACTTTTGTTTGTATGCAACACTCATGTGATAGGGACACAACAATTTGTTTGTCGCCACAAGAGAATACCCAGATTGCCCTGATCACGTTCCCCAATGGCTGTTGCAGTGCTAGCACAACACAAAATGAGCATGAACCCAAATATACGTGTGTTGATAAAATAAGATGCAAAGTACCGAAGAGGAAAGTGCAGCCAAATGCAGGCCTGAAAAGAGGGCATTCGTTTAAAATAAATTCAGTATAGTTTAGCAAGATAACTGTTATTTGGCGAGATATTTGATCAATTCTTTTTAAGTAGAACTCCAAACAAAATATAAATGATTTGTATGCGACGGGGTGCGAACAAAGCTAAAGCCTCATCAATCAAAGTTTACATTTGTCTTCTAAATGAAACAGTATAAGCAATATTACATCTTAAACATCGGCATGATTGCCGCTACAAACAATTAAACGAGGGAATGTACACCATGCTTTTTTCGTGAATATTCGCTCTTTTAATATGTGAATGCGTTGCTTCTTCTTGATGTGAAATTTTCGAGCCTGTCTCTAAATTATTTTATTATGTGCTAGATTTTCGTCGCGAATTTGACAATAGTGTGATTTTCCAGCTCGTATCGACGCGAGGAAATGATGGCCCTTTTCACAGCAAACCACGACTTAAACCCACAAACAATTTACAGAGTTAAAAACACACCAGCAACAACAGATTAACCACCCTTTTTTTACCAAAAGAATTTCGTCTTACAGAAATAGTGCAGCCCGAACGGCCTTCGGCATTCCACATCCTCCCCACTCACCCTTCAGTGCAAATAATTTTGCCACAAAAATCAATTCATCAACGCACAAAAACGTTGACCACAATTCATTGTTTGCGTCTAAACATCATTGATGCATTTGCGCCACAAAGTGTCAACTGTACAGTATACTGTATGTTGGCTTCCGTCGCTAAGGATGTAAGGTTCGAGGGCTTCAGTGAACCTGCGGCACAATGAATTGTTTAGTCTAAAAAGCCAGTTTTTTCCATTTTCTAATGCAGGTTTTAGAGATCGAGCATGTGGTCTGAGTGCATGTACCGGACAAATCAAGGCAAGTTGTCGTATTGCTTGTCACAATCCCGCAATCACAGATAGCGACAACAACTTGCGTCGGTATTTTAAACGCTTCTCGGTTAAAACGTGAAGCACGGGCATTAACAAAAGTTGGTGGTTAACACCTCTGCGAATATCCAGGCTGCAACACATGGTTTATTTTATCATGCGTGCCGTACAAATGCGGTTATTCCGTAATTGCATAAATCAAGTTACCTACCTTTTTAAGATCTAAGCACAAAATTTTAGAAATTAAGTTTTAAGAGAATATATTTGACCGATATGATGAAACCATCATCCCTATTTTATATTCCAGATCCCTGTCTGACAGAAACGTGCAACTCACACGGAACTTGCAGGAGCTTTCTCGATGAAGACTTCGGAGCTTACATTGCATTGTGCGAGTGTTCTGCAGGATGGGGAGGATCGAAATGCTCATTGGGTAAAATAAGAAGTCACCAAAATTTTGAAAAAACTACAGTAATACCTGAAATAAAATTATCTGCTGGTCATCATTTCCAATCCAACGTTACATGTTTTCTATGCCCCGCACTCGTGAGGCGTCCAACGTTGTCGCACACTGCTTTGAAATTTGAAACTTCAAGGGCTGCGAGAACATGTTAAAGTTTTTCAGGGGTGAAGCACATACAAAAAACAGTTTGAAAACCTACTTATTAGATGTACCACCTACTATATATACCAACTTCAAGAGTTGCGCAGCCTACAATAGCTCGCTATAGTTGTGCAAACAACGCGAAGATTCTTTTTTCCATGTCGCTGAATTTCCTTGCCATACCTGAAAAATATTTCTGTGATTTTTAGAAAACTACTGCAGCACTCCAGACGCTTGCAATGGGCGGAAGTGTGAACAAGGAGACAAAGCGGACAGTTACACATGTACATGCGATGCGGAATCTGGTGGATATACGTGTGATATACGTAAGTAGAGTTACGATCTCTACAAGATGAGTTGCATCAAACTGTGTTGTTTTTAGATTGCTGCCAAATGATTCAGTGCCATGTACAAGTGCTACAAGAAAAATTTCGCCTTGATGAAAATTCTAGGGAAATTTGCAAACTCTACAGCTAAACCAAACTTGTTGACTACGCCCACCACACCTTTCCTTGAGAGGACCTGGGAAATGCGAAGTGTGTTTTACTGATGATTGTGCAACCTAGACAACCTAACGCTTGCCTGGCCACGATTTGGAATTTTCTCGATCTGCCAGGCCCGTAGTCAGGTTTTAAGGTTTGGGGGGAAATGCATTTTTAGGATTCATGGTTTTTGCTTTTTTATATGTTTAAAAAAAATTTTTCAGGACACAAAAAACTTGGGGAACAAAAAAATTGGGGGGCACAGCCCCTAATGCCCTCGTGGCTACAGGCCGGGGTTCTGCCACATACGCAATGCTAACTAAACTTTTCAATAAGTACCACTTCATTTATTCGTTTTCAAACATGCATTAAATCTAGGGAGGGTCGGGGGCCAGCAACTCTAAGAGCTCTTGGAAGACCTCACGGCTATCAGCAACCTTTGATAGTTCTTCAGGCTCCATGCTAAGACGCGGCTAAGCCACAGGTCGGAGACGCAATCACGTCACCTTATCTTTGGCCGACCTCTGGTGAAGCGTCGCTTCCTTATGGATGTTACCAGTAGGATTACCTCGCAGTGACGGATTTACGCATAGGCCAAATAGGCCATGGCATAGCGCCCCGCGCTTTTGGGGCCCCACATAACTCCTTCCTATGACGACTCATTAATAAGTTAAAATTTGCGAAAATTCGCAGAGGCATAATTTCACAATTTACTTTGAAACGAGCGAAAATGCAAACGTCTAGACTGGACTCTTGCCAGTATGTACAGTAACAACACGATAATATTGTATGCTACGCAATGTTAGAATGACAATACTGCTTTTCATCGAAGTTCGGCAGTGTCTGGTGGTCTTGCGTTGTTGTGAGCTTTCTGTCAGTGGAAGATGGAACTTCAAGTAAGAAAGTGCTGTGTGAAAGGCTTGATGCTGACGAACACGTCTGCGCGAGAGAGATGCAGACCGTCTGTATGAAAGTGGTTACAAGCAGTAGCGTGGCCAGGCCAAAATGTTTGGTGGAGAAATACTTTCACTTCAACCAAGCAACGGTATTTTGTTCGGGACAGTGCCTTTCAAAGCACAAAATGACAAGATATGCTAGATATTTGGAGGGAGCATGGCTCCCTTGGCTACGCCTATGGTTACAAGAAAAGAATGACAAAGAAATAATAGTATATACTTGATGCACAATCTTCCACTGACAAAAAGCTCGCAACAACGCAACGGCTCATGACACTGCAGAACTCCGATGAAAATCAATATTGGCAGTATTGGATACTGCCTTTGGCAGGGCCTACGGGAGGGGGTACAAGAGGCACACTGTACCCGGGTCCGGTACCTACTAGGGCCCAGGAGGATGGAAGTACGCATATTACGTCTTTCTGTAATCAAGACCAAAATTACTAGTTTAAGGCAGTTTTGAGTATAACAGTTAATATATTTCTAAATCTCAGCATGGTAACCGTTTCATCTACTGTATATTCTGATTACTACACAAACAAGCTATACACGTTTGATGAGGGAACATGAAGCTAGGGGGCCTGTATCGGTCTTCGTATCCCCTGGTAAAATTTCTGTCAGAGCCCTTGGCGTTTGGGTGTTACCAACTATATTGCCTGCAAAAGAGATTGCTTGTTGAAGCTCGTTGAAGCTCTGTATGTTAGTTAAAACAAGAAGAGCAGTTTCTCATGAGTTTTACCTGGAAAAACGTGTCTATATATTGGGCTTACTTCATGTTTTTTTGAGGGCGTTGCGACAATACTTTGCTATGCAAACGCCAAAGACTTGTCTTCATGCTGTTTGCTATCAACTTATAGCAGTGGTTCTCAAACCTTTGGCTGAAGGGGGGCCAAATCCAGACTTACGTCTTTGTTAGAGGGCAGCACTGAAGAAATATTAACACAAGTTAATTGACATGCTTTGATTTATAGAACGAAATCTGTTCCACACAATCTTAGAGGTTTTGTTGAAACTGCTGAGGGCCGCACAAAGTGAGCTTAGGGGCCGCATGCGGCTCTTAAAACAGTGGTTGAGAACCACTGGCCTATAGCATAGAGCAGGGGTGGGGAACCTGCGGCCCGCGTGAGCATCCGATATGGCCCGCATCAGAATTTTCGTTCGCAAGTTAGAGCACAAAATAGCGTCAAAACGCCGCACCATGATAAGCAGGTACTTACATAGTAAGTAAAGAGAAGCCCTTCTTGTTCGTAGTTAGATAAAGGTAGATCTTTAGCATAAAATTAATGAATTTTGCGGCCCGCCAGCGATAATGCACAATTCATGAGGCCCGTGGTAGTAAATAGGTTCCTCACCCCTGGCATAGAGGATTAAAAACTAAATTTTGTATTGCTTTGAACACGACAACTTGAAAACGGTATAAATAAAACCGGTGTACACTGAATGGATTGTGCTTGTTTGGTCCATAAATTATGTGATTACTATAACATAGGAGTTTACGTACAGCTAATCAGATCAACAACTAGACGATATTTTTTAGGGCGGCAACACGGTCCCGCATGAAAATATGTATATCCGAAAAATAAACCTGCAATAAACGCTAGAAATCACGGAAATTTAACGAAAAGAACATCTGAACTACACCGAAAGGCTATAATTCCAAGAAAAGATCATGTTGCCATTTGTTCTTGAAAAGAATTAAGGAAAGGCTTTAATTTCTGTCCAAGATCTAAGGCAATTGTAGAACCAAAGTCGGCACCACAAAAGAGATTTTTGAGAGGGCACTACACACAACAGGGGCATAACTTCAGGCATTTCAGACAAACGGCCAAATAGGTCACACCTCCGTGGGGCCCCAAAAACTGAGATAGCCCAGGGCCCCGCGCTCCCTAAATCCGTCCCTGTCACTTCGACTTCCTTCTGTGGGGCATTCTGGTCACGTGGTTGCACAATAGTGTAGTTGGGATCACTGTCTTGAATAAAAGTGGCTTGACATTCAGGGTTTTACAAATTTCACAGCTGCTCACTTTTTTTGCGAAGCGTTTCGCCGTGAATTTTTTGTAAAATTATCATTTCTGCTTCCTGTACTTTTGAGATAGCGCCCTTTCGGTCATCACCCAAGATTCGTTACCATGGGATGTAGGTGAAGATCGGAACAAAGACCGATTCAAAAACTGAAAGGTTTGCGGTGTTTTAAAGCTCCTGTTTCGTGAACACGTAAGGACAAAGCTCACGCAATATTGCGTTTGCTTTACAAACTCGTGTATCAATCTCTTTGTTTCTGTTTTCCATCACTTGCAACTCCTTGACACCGTCGTTGACTCGGCTGTGACCGTTTATCAAATTTATGTAGACTGTGGAGAGGAGTGGTGTTGGCAGGGACACAAACATCTGAGCAGGAACATAATGACTTGACGGCCATCAGCAGATTGCTGTCAAAGACGTATTCCTGCAAAACTCCCAAACACTTTTCTCGAACCGTATGCTTTTTCAAGATTGACGAAGCAAGCGTTGTAAACTTTGTCATTTACTCCCAATAATTTTCGAAAATATGTTCGAAAGTGACAGTTTGGTTTGCGGTTCTGTGGTCACGACGCAAACCGCATAGAATAGCCTGCAGGATGCAGCTCTCGGCACCATCATTCAATCACCTGTTTGCCAATCCTTTGGTGCACTCCCAGATCGCTCGGCAGCTTGACACACACGTGTAGCTGAATAACTCATTTTTTCTAGGTTTAAAGCATTTCAGGTGGGATTTCATCGCAACCAGGGGCGGGTCCAGGGAGGGCGATTGAAACCTACTAAAGTAACTTTACTCACCATGACTTTGCACAATTCGGAAAACAGCATTCGCGATATAAGGCCATTTTGCAGTCCATTGTTTTGTTACAGCAGTGTTGTGAAGTGTACTTCATCTCTCTTACAGTAAGTGTACCCGTAATGATACCGCGTTTTACTGAAACCGCACCCCCCTAAACTTACTGGCTGGATCTGACCCTGATAACAACCTACACTCCTACAGCCTCAAGTACATATTCTCCACAATATGGGTAAGTAAGGAATCGATCGGCAAATTTCATCACATCCTGCAGCCTTTCCTGCTTTGAAGTCTTGACAAGTATCGACTTGAAGTCATCACAATAGTTAATGCAGTGCTGTGCTTTTTCAGATGTATGCACCAGTGTATATGGATTTGCAAAGAGTTCTTAGAATTTCAGAGTCAGAAAACGTATGTTTTACTTTTTCAGCTTTTTGTCCAGAGAACGGGAATTTTTCACAAGCTCTGGTTGGTGAAACTAAAAATTCCAACTCCCTTTGCGAAGGAGGAGAGTTTGGTGAGCTAAACACTATGTGTATTAGCTTTGTCAATGCTGTTACTTAAGAGCAAGTTACATTTTGCATTATCCAATATTTGCCGAACCTTGCTGCTTGAGATTAAACTTAGGACATTCTGTTTTCTTTTTGTTTAGAACTGGATCAAATTTAGATATCGTTTACGTTTGTTTTTCATCGAAACTGATGCGACTTTATGTTCGTTTTCTTTCAGCTGGAAAACCACGCGGAGCAAACGAGTGTGTGCTTGAAGGAAGTCAATCGAAGTGGGCCGGACCGGTTTGGATTGACTGCACGAGTGGATTGGATTCCATTGAAAATCCTGCGGAAAAGCTAAGGGTTGTCGCTGTAATCACTTCTGATCCAGACAATATTCAGGAAGAAGATATCGATGTTGCTGTCAAAGCACTGAACAACTTACCCGCAGATGAAGAAATTTCAGCAGAGGTTTGAAAGTTGCACTTCTGTGACGAGATATAATTTATGGCAGGAAAGTTTCTCAGTAGTGCCACATTTCCATTTTGCAGGCGCACCAATGCATTTATTCAAGATTGTTTTTTTCTATGAAAATTTTGTGAAAACACGCTCTATTGTTCCTCTTGCGTAATGTGTAATGTGCCCTCTTAACTTAATAAGTTACATGGTTCTCGTTTTCCTGTGATAGTGGATGTCTGTATGTACTGAATGATCGAAACTCGTTACGCTCATGATTTTAAATTCAACCTATGTCTAATTACCGGATAAGTTTCAAGGTATTTTCGGGAAATAACATTGGCAATTTTTTCAGTAATTCGGCACATCTATTTGCAAATGCTGTTACTATGCTTAATTTCTTCTTTAAAACTGCGATAAAATTTACTACCGAACTGGTGTTAACTCGACAAATTTAATCAAATTTTTTATAACTATCTCAGTTTTGTCTAAAGCATTGTTTTGGGCTTTGTTCTATAACAGCACATATTTTGTATTTGCATAAAATCCCGTTGCCCGATTTGTTTTAATATCATTTTCACATCAACAGGCAAAACTGATTTTATGTTTTGCTGCAATTGTTGTTTTGTTTTTGCAGTCAGCGGACTCCGCCGTTGCTTGCGTAAACAACTTGTTAAGTGCTGAATCTACATCCGTCCAAGAGCAATCAGCAACGTATGCACTGAGAGAAATATTTACTTTGCCAATTGAACACAATATTTCACGAGCGTTTTTATTAATTTGCAGAATATTGGAAAGTTTGGATAAAGTGGCCAAAACAGTGAAACTGAGCACCTCGTCAAATTTACAATTCTACAGCACCATAAATCGAAAGCTTGGTCTAACAGCTGTCGGTGATCTCCCAGCGGGAACTCAGTTTAGTGAGTCAAAGATGTACCGCTTTGGAATAACTTTACTATAAACAGCCAGAACTATGGCATTAACAGTGGGAATTAATACTAGTAAATGCGGACCTATCTACTGTTCGCCAGATCAACCGAAATCCACAAATTGCTGGTCGTACAGCATTGACAAATCGCTGGTGAGGGAGGATGAACTGGCTGGAGTTGATCCACGATACAGCAAAAACTGCAGTGCTCCTGAAGCAGAGGCCGCGTCAAATTTCATTATTGTGCGAAACACAAGTACAGTAATTTTTTCACAAATGTTTAATTGTTTACACTCCACACAGTTGGTAAAATCATTTAGAAAATATGCAGTAATTCTCACTAACCATATGCTGTAACTTTGGTGGCAGTCAACAACGCACCTTTTGTGATGCTGACAGGTTGTCTCGTAGTCTTCTGTCTCTTGAATGACAATTTTTGAACTCGATTCAGTCCTTTGAGTTATCTTTGCAATGCATGATCTTTTGAATGTGAATGGGTGTTCCTTATGCCATTATTTATGACATATTCAAGAGGGTAAGCAGGAATTCATTATTTCGAAAAAGTGATCCTTGCTCGGCTTCCACTTATTGTTTTGTCAGAGGAAAATGATAGAAAACACTATTTTTAAGTGTGCTGTGATAAGCCGATCAAACGTGAAGCCTTTTTTGTAAGTGGCTCTTTACAAAGGTTTGGAACGAGGAGATAAGTTTATAATTTTGAAAAAAAATGCGAATATGATATTACTCAAATGTTGGGAATATAGAACCTAAAAATTTAAAGAAGCATCTTCGGGGATTTCCGACAACATAACTTTCAGTTTCGTAAGCTACTTGTTCGCATACGTCGCATCCGGTAAGTAACGTCACTTCCAGGAATAGTCTCAGCTAGACTGCGATCTCAAGAAGGGAAACATGGACCAAATTTTGTTTGGTGCTTTGTTCCCGACGAAAAGCTTACTCCGATTCTCAACATGCCAAACATCACGGTAAACATCTTGTTGTGATGGCTTTAACAAAAATTTGATACGTGCGATGAATAAATGTAAATCATTGCGAAATAAAGAAATGACAACAAAGCGTTCTGTATGAAATATATGACTGCCTAAAATAAAAAACAACTTTTTGATCATGTAAATAAGCAGCAAGATGAGCTTGCGGTTATGATTACGTATGCAAAGGTACAAACGCCACTTTGTTTTTTTCCAATTGGCCCTAAAAAAACTGTTTTGTTTTTATGAATAAATTCGTCCGCATGCTTTGAGTTAAATCAAAATGGTAATTGCGCGAGGAACTCTGCAGATGAGCGTTAATAATTCTAACACAACAGTTTCCTACGAATCAGCATATTAGTACGTACGCTCAGTAATTGCAAAGGCTTATACACCAGTTATTTGATATTATTCAATTTTTCAGTTTACATTTTTCAGGAGCGCCCAACCTCATTAATTTTTCAATGCTTTCAAAACAAAAAGAATTCTAGGTTTCTGTTTTCCAGATGTAACTATATTTCTGTTACCTGCGAAGTCTTGAAATAAAGTTTTGGGTCTAAAGAATACTTTATAGCATATATTCGCGAATATTATGCAAATAACTGCATGCAATTCAGCATCTCACAAACAAGATTACTTATAGATTCTGAGTAAAAATGCTATTACCTTTTACTGAAAGCTGTTAAACTCTCCATGTGGCTCCTTACGCAAAAAATGGCCGCCTAAACAAAGGTTTGCAAAATGTTTTTCCTTGTTTTGTAACGAAATTGACAACAGTAAGAATCTTTTCAAAATTGTGCACAAAATATTGAAATTTCGCTGAAGTATTTGTGAATTTCTGACCAGATAGTCCTGGTGCTTCGTTTACGGTGTTCAGCGACGACCTCCTTTTTCAAGAAACAAATCCGGAAACACATGGTTTTATAAACAGCCTCATTTTGTCCTCAAACACATCTGGAAATAATGAACTGTGGTTTCAGCTTTTTGAGGTAAACGTTGGTTTATTCGTCTGGAGCAGGAGTGCACAACCTTCGATAAAAATTGATGCGGCCGTGCACATGATTATGTAATTTAAAGTATAGAAGTTATGGTGGTCGTGCACTATTAAAAACTATTTGTCTACTGTATGAGTATGCTTAGTAGATAGAAGGTCAAACAAACGTGTGGAAGCAGGGTAGGCTCAGTGTGTGAAAGCAGAAAAGAAGCAATGCAAAATATAAAATATCTTGAACTCACTGGCGGCCGTAATTCATAAAAGTAAACGCAATGCGGCCGGCAATAGCGAAAAGGTTGCGCAGGCCTAGTCGAAATGCATCAAAATGTCTTTGTGGCAATTCAAATGCAACTTAAAAAACAACCGGTTTTGTAAGAACCGGTAAGAACCGGTTTGCCCACAAGATGTTTTGAAGCCAAATTGATTCGTTTTTGATGGTGTTTTACAAAAGGTTGCAGCTTCGCTGATAAAAAGTTGGCTCATGTACTGTATACAAATAGGTCTTCACAAAATGGGCGCGCTTTCAGATTTTGATCGCAGAAAGCTAATGTTTTATTGTGGTGGGCTTCAGAAATGTTTAAAAACAAAGATTTTGAAAAGTAACTTTTCAGGAGCAAACGTTGGCGCATGTGCATTTCATGGTCTATTACAATGTAGCTGAAAACTATTTTTTCACAACGAGCGTAACTACAACCCCCCTCCTTGCAGATTCACGCATGAATGAACTAATTTCTTCCTGTTAGCGGTCGCTTTGCAGGCCATATTGTTATCAGTAATTAATATACAAAACAAGTTTAAGCAATCATAATTCAATTTTTAAACAAAGATTTTGCAGTGCGTTGTCAAACGCATGGGTCAGATTTACAGGTAAGCCGAAACAATCAATTTGAAAACGAAGATTAGATTCGCTAAATTGTAAGGCGTAAAACCAGCTAGACAAGGCATTTGCGTCTAAAGTAAAGATAAAAAATAAAGATACGTTGCGAATTCTGTAAATTTAGAAAAATGCAATCACTATTCATTATTCAAAAATTAGAATAATCCAAATCACTCATATCATGCGAGCATTCTTAAACAATCGATCTCATCTTTTGAGTCTGCATCTATTTGATTTTTTATATCGTTCAGTACTGCACTTTAAAAACATTCCTTATAGAAGACTTACTCGAAATCCAATTATGTATAGTGACGAGATTGCTCGTCAGTAATTTTTAGATGTAACTGGTTTTTGAGATGTTAACTTATTCCGCTATTTGTGCCTTTCAAAATTTTCTTGCCTTCGTTTTAGAGTAGAGCGGAGTATGTAATTCAATTGCAAACACAATACAACAACCACGCAAATTCTTCAAGCATACAAACTTGCAGTAAGTGTGAATTTTTCGTTCAGTTCTACGAACTGAATTTGACGACTGGTCATTTCGAAAATGGAAGCAACTCGATGAACGCTTCCTGCGTTCAATGGAAAGACAGTGCAAGATGGTCTTCGAGCGGCTGCGCTTTGCAAGAAGTTAAATTCTTGACTCGAAATTACTTCGCACGTTGCTCCTGCAACGACACGAAAGGGAGTTTCACTGTAAAAATGGTAAGTTGTGAAATGTTTGAAAAAATTCTGATTGTTGGTAGAACCACACTGGTTGACTTTCGCCGATTTTCAGATATAAACAAATGCGTTTATTTCACAAAGTAAGTAATTTCTAGTTGGTTGGAAAATTCCCACAACATCATTTATGACTCCTCAGGAAGACCAACAAATTTTTTGGTTCATTGTTGGAAAGCTTATGCACACGAGCACATCACGACAATCAACACATAGAACACATAACTACATTGTGCTGAGGAGCAACTATCAAGAAGGGTAAACGTCGAACGTATGGGGCGTTCAAGAGGCTTTGAAATCTTGTAACAAATGACAATTATTAACAGGTTTACTGCAGTTGCAAATCATCCACAAGATATTAGAAAGAAGAAGCTTCAACTTAAACGAATTCGCAAAAATCGAAGTGCCACCTAGCCGCTTCATTCAGTCCGTTTTGTTCTACTGTTGAAAATAAATCGAAATGGTTTATTTCCTGCCACGTTTCCTTGTTTTGCAGGTTACAGATCAAGTGGAAACTAGTGAACCTAGCGGAGGATCTGGTCTGAGCGGGGGAGAAATTGCCGGAATTGTTGTTGGGAGTGTGGCAGGAGTGGCTTTGATCGCAGGCGGTTCTTACTACGGTTACTCGAGCAAGAAAAAAGACTCGGTGGAGAATCTTACATCGAGCAACAAAGTCAACCCGGCCACACCTGAAGCTCAGGTTTGCCGTCTTGCGATTTCGTTCTTGTCAAAACCCTGCAGAAACACGCGCAAAAGGCGGTGATGGTGCAAAAAGACTTTATAGATTTTTTTAACCGAAAAGTGGACTGAGAGGATTGCTGAAAATTAATTGGCATTTTCTGTTTGAAGAGAATGACCGACCCAAGCTACAATGGCGCTTTTGTCATAGGACACAGTTAGGTCCTCTTGCTCAGGTATTCAATTAAGGGACTTTCAGGTCCTTTGGAAATGTCGAATAAGGCTTCAACCACTTGTTCGAAGAAAAGACATAGTTTCATTGAGCAACCTAAGCGTGAAGTTACTTTGCGTATAAGCAAACTCGGCATTCGAATTTCAGCAAGTGGTAAACAAAAGTAAAATATGGGTTATATTTGACATGATAACGGCTTCAGGGCTGTAACAAAAAGAACTTTCAAAATGGTATATAACGTCAAATTTGCTTTAGTTAGGTTTGCTTTCAAGACAAACCTAATAGTTTTTTATAAATATATTAATAAGAAACTTTTTTTCGAAATAGAAACCTCATTATTGATTATTTGCACATCTCAATGTTGCTTGGTTTTTGCAGGATGTAGAAGCAAGAGGAGCCGAAGGAAATGTTGATGAAGATGGAAATTCTGGAGCTGAATGACAAAAGTTAGCTCAAAATATTTTCAAACAGCTGACTTTTACTCATTTTATAGACTTCGTTCTTTTGTAATTCATACGTTCATGTTTCACATTTGAGTTTAATATTTTTTATCACATGACAGCCTTGTCTGCTGTACAGTGTATATTTTGAAATACGGCAAAGAGCACACGGTTTTGTATTGTTGTTTGACAACACTGTGATGAAGTTTCTCTTGCTTATTTTTGAATTTTTTAAAGAAACCAAAGTAATAAATAATCCTATACCAATACCAAACATAGATTTCAATCAAACAGTTGGTTTGACTGATTTCGTTCAGTTATAGAGAATTACAACGACAAGTATTATAGCTAATGACAAATTGACGGTAAAGTTGATTTGACCTTACCTTGAAATGCAAGACAGCAGCAAAAGTGCAAATATTAAAACATTGAAAAGGTAAGAACACTTTCAACTTTAAGGTAATTGTCTGTGCCTTGTAATGAAAAACTGCTCTGGAAGCGAAACGTTTGCCTAGAAGGGCTTCTAAAATGTGACCAATTGTTTATGAAGCTGAATTCGTGACACAGCAGCAGGTATCGAAGTGCAAAGTTTCCGAGATGATGGAGTGCTCTGTAAAACTCAGACGAAGTGAACAAACGATACCGTATTGGAATGAATGTCCAACTGTTGCTCACTGACAGAAAAATGATTGTTTCAGACGACGTCGCGTTGCTATGCGACGATAAAAAAACAGGCTACGTTGATTTCCTTTTTAGGGCAGTTTTTGTTTGTTTGTATGGTTGAGTGCTTGCACATGCGAGTATCACTAATGCGCTTCGTTTGTGTTGACTTGCTTTTCGTAAGGTTTCAGGAAAGGTTGATAAACTACCACTACTGAAATTCTCAAGTAGCTTGTTTTCGTATCATGAACTTTTAAGCAGCTACACGTATATATTTGCGTTGACTGTATGACGCGTCAGTAGTGTTTATAAAATGTATCTGCCCGAGTGTAGAGTGGTGCCTTCATCAAACACGCAAAATTGACTGTTGTTGAATCTGAAAACGTAATTCATGAGAACATGATATTATATTTCAACTTTAATCATTTCAACCGTTGCAATTTCTCTGCTATTTTCGAAGAAGTTCAAACGAATTTTCCTGAATAAACTGATGTTTTAACCAACTTCGGGATTCAACTTTGAAGGAAGATTTGTGCCGATGATAATGTAGCAAATTGAGGGATTTCTTTAAAAGGACAAATTACTTTTTCTACAAATATTTAATTCTTTTCACAATAAAGACATCATACACACACAATTGCGTTTAACGTAATAATCGAAATGCTTGATATCCGAAGAAAAAATTTGAAAGATTTTAATCTGATCCACCTCTCATGTGAATCGTTAAAGGCAAGTAACGTTTAAACATTTTTTTATTAAATGCAGGAGATTGAACTACTGACGTTTTGAAAACAAGCAAACATTACCTTTTGATAAAACTAACTCAATATTACAAGTAACAAGTTTAAATTACACACCCAATGCTCGTAAAATTCTTAACATTTGTTTAGTTTCACCGAGAGATTCTACCTGATTATTCTCTGCGCGAACGCTTTTAAGTGATTTTATCCGGTCATTAGTCAGGTAAAATTTGTCAAACTGTATCAATAACGCCTCTTGTTGGTGTATTGGTGCTCAGGGACAGAGCCAGGGTTTTGGGGACCGCTGGCAGCTGAATATGGTGGATGTTGACATGATTGACAACGAAAGATTCCTGTTGCAACTGTGATGCAACAACGCACTGTGCGTAATGTACACTTTCCTCCACAACGCAGAGTTGCACAATTGCACCTAGTGCAGAGACCCGCCGGATCAACGCTCACTCACTGATTTCTATATAGTTCCAGTTGACTTATTCCGATCAGTGTTGGACGTTGGTGTCAAAATAGGTGTGGAACTGTCGACCGATCACCACCTGTTATTCTGCAATCTACGTCTGAAAAAACAACAGTGTCTACACCAGAGGTTCCCAACGTTTCATTGACCACGTACCCTTCAGCATTTCGACAGATGAGCACGTAACCCTAATATTTCTTATGACAAAATGGCTGAGTAAAATACCAAAAATCCACTGAATTTTTTGAATACTTTTTAGAACTATAAAAGTAGACACCGTTTCTATGTCTCACAGTTAATATATCAACGTCAAGAATACAATGATTTTTTAAAATAACGTTCAATGACATGCGCATAAATATCTGGATATAAATAACATATAAATCTGTTAATTTTCTCTTCTATTGTTAACCTTACTTGTACCTCTTCACTTGAGCAAATGCATCCCTAAGAGTACATGTACCCCAGGTTGGGAACCCTTGGTCTACACCCGACCCAGGGTTCTTTGAGACATTACGTTTGAAACATAAAAACGAAGTCTGCCATTATAGTTCCACAAATCTAAAAGTTCTACTAAAATTCAGTGGATTTTTTATTTTACTGAGCTGTTTGTCATAAGGGGTTTTGGGGGTTCATGCTCATCTGTCAAACTGCTGAAGGGGCACGTGGTCATAGAAAGTTTGGGAACCCGTTTTCCACTCGAACGTACAGGACTAAGAATTCCTTTTCCAAAGAAGTGTAATAATAAATAATAAATAAAGTGGAAGGCCCTGGTAGATAAGGATGTAAGCCAGCAGAACTACCAGAGTTAGAGAAATACCGTGAGGTACGTCGACTCTTCTCAGGGGTGCTTGATCGCGACCTTCCCCAGAGGAAAAATGGGTGTGAGAAGGAATGAATGGTGTTGCCTTTTATTACCCCTATTTTTGCTCACGTAGGTGTTGTCCATACGTCATTGGTAGCTGAAAATTTCAGCTAAAGGGTGCCCGGTTTTGCATTTAACTTGCCAGGGGGTGGCGTAACTGACGGATGGCAGGGTGGCTCACTCCCCAGCCATCCGTCAGTTACTCCACGGTTGTCCACACGCCGTTGGTGCCTTCAATCACATTTCTCCGCCCCGAATCTTGCTGTAGCTGGTAGGAACACACCCTTCGCTTAAACGTATGTTATGTCTACAAGCTGTTGTGTGAGTGAGTGGTCCTCCTACCAATAGGTTTGTTCGGAAATTCGTAAAATTTTTCGATTGTTTTGTAACCAGTGAAAAGTTAAAAAAGATAGAGAATTTGTCTACCTATCGCAAAAGACTAAAATGTTAGAAGCAAAACCCAACGATAAACAACAACGCTAATGGTTGAATAAAATCATATTGGCTGTTTCAAAAAACAGTCTCTTTCACCGTTAGCATGCATTCAATCAAGCTTTACAATACATCACAGATACACAGAAGTAAGCTGTTAAAATAACAATCAATCATCACTGTAGCTGGAGCTTTACACTATAAATCCGTTGCACTTAAGTCAAATACACAAAAGGAGCAACTGTGTGAGACTACCCAGCTAACGGCGGTTTTGCTGGAGCAGCAGGGACTCAAGCCACTTCAAACATTTCCAGTCGCTAGCGGGCGCCATGATCTGCGGTTTGTCAAGTCTCACAACGCGTTCCCGATGCAGCTGATGAAACTTCCGAGTGTTTGGAATTTTTTATTTTCCGGTAGGTCCGCAACCAGGGGGGCAACCAAGCAATTTCCCCCCAAAAAATGTTTGAAAAAATCTTTAGTTGTTAGTTACAACATCAAATTACAATCATTCACTCCCGGAGTTTGTTGATGAGATTGATCTCAATTGGGTGAATATTAGTGTCACCGCAATAGCACATTAACTTCTACGCCTGTACACCATAACTGAACGTTTCAAAGTAGATTGTAATTATCTCAGCGAAATGGTTTGAATGTGTCATGTACCCCTCTTTGGAAAAGAATATCGAATTTTACAAGCTAGAGAATACTTTTCTGATTCACGTCACAAACGGCTCGACGTTTAGCAACAGGAGTTGGAATTAAGACCATAACTGTTTCTTTAGCTGCTGTTTTTTCACGCAAATATAGATTCGGCTTTTTTGTTTTGTTATCCCTTCAAAGAGGAAAACCTATTGGCGTACTTGCTGTAGGCTCTCTGGGGATCATGATGCAGTGATGACTTACAACCACCATGTCGTTAGCAGAAGAGATGGAGATGTGCTTTGAATAAGCTCAACGAGCAACAAGCGTAGCGCCAAGGGACTGAAACCAGTTTAAAAAATTCATGTCGTGGTACTGAAAAAAAATTTACAAGAACACAGAAAAAGCCCCGTTTGGTTATTCACGCTTTTGTACTCCTTGCTGAATGTCAAGCCTGGTCTGTGACGCCCGCCTTCGCTTTCTTCAGTGGACCGCACGGCTGCTTTCACAGTGATTGGTGGCGGGTCAGTAACAGTACCTCGCTTCAGCCGTTTTCTCGCTCTGAGTGTCAACTACATGAGCACAAGGCTGGACAGGCCTCGCGTGCCGTTTTTCAAGACTTCGTTATGAACGATAAGGAGTCAAACCCAGCCTGCCAGCTCCGGTAGCGCGTGCTCAACCAACTGTACCACTTAGCCTGTTGTAACCAAAATAGGGTATACATAACAGGATTAAGGTTAGGGTAACAAAAATGTGCAATTGTTAATCTTGCTTCAAAAGATAGGAGTGTTGCTGATGATTCACATCAAACTACATTTTTACCACATGCATTGTACTGGCAACAGTGGCTGTGTCAGGCAATCTACTGATTCCAAAGAGCCTATTTTTTTTGAATAGTCTTCTGTTATTTCCTTATCTCTTGCGGTGAAGCCCATAGAAATGGAAAGGATTTCGGTGCGAAAAAAATTGTTCACTTCTGGAAACAAGAACGACAGCAATGTTTGTGAAAAAATCGAAGCTATATATCTTACAGACGAGGAGAGCAACTTGAGGGGAAGCAATCTGATGAAGAGGTTCCCTATTATTAAGTTCTACACTGTTTGTTTGAATAAAGCAACGATACAGGTCGTTAAAGTAAACGGCGCCCGTTTTAAATCAGTATTCAACAAAAAGCGTTAACAACCAGAAACCTGAAGCGTCGCGAAGAATAAACAAAAAAACATATATTTTCATAGAAAGTCACAATTTCGTTTTCCTTGAAATGATTTCGCGATTATCTGCTCTGGTTATGCACATGAAAATGACAAGATTTGTCGTTTTACGGTAAGTTTGCACTGAGGGATCCAAGAGTTTGCTGTTCATTACTTGTTTTGCTTTTTGTTGAACGAAAGATGTCTAAGCATTACCGCTACAATTTTTGCTGAGATAACTTGTCTGGCTTATGTATTTTGACTTTGTGTGTACACAAAGATCCATATACACGTGCATATGCTGGCAGCTTTATTCGAACGATCGTTTTCCGCAGAACCTCAGCATTGTTTTGGGCGACAGTTTCGTAATTCGCCACTTGATCAAAGTTTCAAACTCCACTCATGAGTTGTTTCATGATGTAGATGTCTCGCATCCGGATTTCTTGTTTTTAGATCGGGATGAAAAAACTTACAAGTATCGAAGTAAGGTTTCGCTGAGCAACGTTTTCTGTTTAACACAACGTTTGTGAATGGATGTATTCTCGTTGCCAAGACGCGCACTCACGTTGCCAAGCGTAACTGCCTCATGCAGTGTATTTCAGTGAAATTCCAGCAAGAGGTGTTTGCAGTGTCGTCGCAACAGACCAGTTACAGCTGCAGGGCATGTTTATTCTTCTTGCCGGGTTAACAACTTGCCTCTTACTAAGCATCAATGATTTACCAGATCGCAATCACGTCACTAAATACTGCCAAGGATAGATGGCACTGTTACCCTCTAATCTGTCAGAAGCAAACAACACCATGGCAACAGAAACGCCGATTGCAATGAGGCAAAGCATTAAAACTCATGCTCATTTGCGCTTCAGCTCAAGCAAGGTGCTGATTTTCATTTAGCCAGACAAACGAAAAAGTCAGATGATACTTTTTCCAATGTTTCTTACTTTGTCCAATTTCCCTTAAATCACTAGTGTTGTTATAGTGTTTAGACTGTACATTTAGGCAGAGAAACGTAATTTTAAAGTTAGACATAAGGTATTTCGAAGCTAGCAGCATTTTTTCTTGAAACATTTAAATATTCTAAAAATTTAATTAATCCAAAAATTGCATTTTACCGCCAGGAATATTTTCAAAGCAAGTCAAACTGTTCCTTATGTATTCTAAATTTTGCAACTTATCTTTTCACATGGGCAGATTGTGGACGTGTTTCGAAAACAGGAGTGACCTATATATTTGTAAACACCTGGGACGTTTATTGAAAAGTATTATAGAATTTTGCCCACTTATTTTTTCTGTGTATAGTTATCGTTAAATCAAGTACAACGTGGTCCAAAACGCGCCGTATTTTTTTTTGATCTCATTTTTGACTCAAATGAAATTTTATTAAAATTTTTTCACCAAAAATTAACAGAATTATGGGAAATTGTGTCTTCCAATTGTGGTAGATGTTGAAACAGATTTAGTTTCCTGTCTTAATAGTTTATGATATGTTCTATCCAGGCATCTTTCTGGTGAATAGCTGCTCCAGCGCGAAAGTTGAAATTGTCAATGACTCTTCCAATTGGCAGGTATGCCTCTGATCTCCCGTTGGATGTTGTCCTTCAAATCTGCCAGAATCTGGGGTTTGTTTTGTCAAGGATTCCCAACCTGGGGTACATGTACCCCTAGGAGTACATTTGCCTATCTGAAGGGGTACATTTGAAGTTAGCAACACAAGTAAAAGATATATTTATATACTGTTGATTTCCAAATATTGTAAGACATATAAGTTCTATTAAAATTTATGTGGATTTTTGTTGATTTACTCAGCCTTTTTGCCATAACAAATTTGAGGGGTACAAGCTCATCTGTCGAAATGCTGAAGAGGTGCATGTTCAGACAAAGGTAGGGAACCTCTGTTGTAGATCCTTTCCTTGAGGTATCCCCAGAGAAAGTAGTTAAGTGAGTTAAGATCAGGTGAGTAGGATGGCCAAGGGAAATGAGTGCGTCGTGAAATAAGTCTATCACCAGGGAAATATCGGGGAAGAAATTCCAAAGATCTGTCTGGACAATGGAGTGGAGCTCCATCTTATTGGTAGATAACGGAGTGTATATTCAGGCTTGTCCATGGGAATGTCATTCCTATAGGAATCCCATGGGCAACGTCCCATGGGATGGGACAGCACACATTTGTATTTCCCATGAGACTCAGAAATAGAATGAGAGTGTCAGAATTTTACTGAATTGTCATACTTCGACTATACTTCTGAATTTTAAAGTCAATAAATTTTGTCGTTTTGCATGTCTCTTTGTACATGTAGTCCTATTTAGTAGATACTGAACCTAAATTTTCATAAATTTAATAATTTTAATTGAATTGTATTCCGTATTATTATTATAATAATGTAATGGGAATCCCATGGGATGGGACAGGCATAAATTGCTATGGGACGGGACAGATAAATATGTCCCATGGACTACCCTGTGTATATTCACTCGAACGTTTGAAAGTGAAAATTGAAATTCCATGAAGTTGCAGTAGATGGCTTAACAGGCGAAAATGGGAGAAACGAAAGACTCCAGGTCTATCAAATTTGGCGATGGCTCCTGCTTTCTGCAAAGCGCCAGTTATGGCGTTTACATTTTTTGAATTTTTTTAGAAAAACAGCGTCAAAGCCTTTTGAAAAAAGTTGATTGCTTTCAACGACCGCATGGACCAAAGGCTTGCTTTTATGTGACAAGTCTGACATATTTTCACTTCCGTCAAGGCAATTATCGGCACTAATGTTTCTCTTTCTTCTCCAGTACTTGTAGCTGTAAGACCAGTCAAACATGAAAACAAGGGATTTTAATTAAAAGTCTAATATTTGTTGCAAGATTTAAAGAAATCATCCAAGTGGGATCTACTGTCTTTACTTTGCAATGATTCGGACTTGCACATTTTTGTGTTCAAGCAGTTGGTCTTCACGAGGATGGCATAATCGAATCAATCAAGAAATTGTTAATACGAAATCGTTTTCACGTAAATATACGCATTCTTAGTCCTCAAATCGTTAAGCAAAAGCTTAAGGGTGAAATGCTGAAGGCGTAAAGCACGAGCAGGGAAAGTAAGCAATCTATAGAATACAATGAATGATCAAAACACAAGGTCTGGCAAGTGGTAACTGGAAAATACAATTTTCATACATTTTGTTGCACTTCAGCAGAAAAATGTCCTGACTTCTGACGCCAATCACGGAGAAACGTAAACAAAACTAGGAAAGCTGCGATCATCCAACCGTAGCGGGCATGTGGATGTTCCAGCAGAAATGCGGTCTGGAGATCATAAATTTGACTAACGTACTCTAGGGAGGACCTTTAAATCTCAAACGTTGAAAAGGGAGGCACAACAGTCGGTACTGTAAATAAAAACTAGATGTGTGGTAAGAAATCGGATGATGCAATTGGGCAAACGAAATGGCAAAATAATATATAAATTACTATCGAAAATTGACAGAAAAATGAGGACAAGAATTATTTCACAAGAGGGAGGATCATGCTTTGACTTTTAGTTTCTATTAATTTTCTAATGAAAACTGGGTTGTTCTACAAAATGAACAATGTAAGCAGGCTCGCAACCACGGGATGCAACCGGGCATTGCCCCCTCCCAAAATTTTCGAAAACAATTTTAAAGTGCCAAAAGCGTTTTTAGTTGTTAGTTAAAACAACAATTTGCAATCATTTCTCCTCACCTAAGAAAACTTCAGCTGGTTGGTTGCAGCCAATAGTGTACGAGTCACTAACAGGGGACTCATTTGAAATGCCATGAAATACTGCATACAGCGGCGATAAAGCCAGTTCGCTGCTGTCATCCCTGCTTTCTGGCTTGTTCCAAAAACCTAGGCACGATGTTCATCTCGTGAAAAACTTTTCACTATTTGACTAACACACTGTCGATGGTATATCACACAAGTCGCCACATAAATACTATAGTTTGCACATGTCAGGATTTGTTTCAGTGGGAAAGTTTTATTTTTTGCCTGGATGTGTGTATTCCACAGCAATCACAAAGCGCACACTGCTTGCAAGGGCCTGGCGAAGTTCAAGTTTATTTTTGGTGTATTATACAAAGCAAGGTAGACTACTTGCAACTGGTTAGGTTTTGTCTAACTTTTGTAGGTCATTCATATCTAATCGTTTTCGTGGTATGCAAGCTTTTTTTCTGTTATAGAGGTAGCAGGTGGAGAAATAACGTAGGTCAAACTTGTAGATCATCTTTTCTTGTCACATTTTGGGAGAGGCAATCTTTTTATCCATTTTGATTCCATTGCTATCGCGTTATTTGTCCAAAGGAATGTTTGAGAGAATCGCTTTTTTAAGTCAGTTCAGGCTGCTGGTGAGATAATCGTTTCTCCTGTGGTTAAGTCGCCTCAGTCCAGTGGCGTATCTACGCAAAATGGCGCCCATACCATAATTTATACGTTGTACTGGCTGTCCAAATTGTAAATCTTGCAAAAAAATCACACAACACATTACAACTACAAATGTCAATTTCTTTTGAAATGAATCACATTTAATTTGGATGGATACGATAAGTTACGTGTACACTGCACAAGAGCAACACCACTTTTAAACCCGCAACAGCCAAAGCATTGGGCAGAAAAAGCTGGCTCTAAATAAGGCTAACAGATCATCTTTCATGAGTTAACACTTTTTTGCTCAGCTGGCACGGTAAAGATACTAACTGCTGATGTTTCGAGGCCTAACTGCTGTTTTCTTTTATAGTCTCTGGACTGGGGCAGCGTGTTTATCCTACTTATCGGACACTCGTGGCCATCGAAGAAATTTCGTGAAGTCGGAGTGGGCCCCAGCAGTTTTAAGTAATTTGTAAAGACAGCAATCATTTACCTAACAGTCAGATCCTCACAGCCACGGACTTAAAACTCGTCACTTTTGAGAAAGTTGTTGCTGTGTCTGAAACGCAACCATGAGCGTCGGAAGAGGGGTAGAGGGGCCAAGCCCCCTGGATTTGAAATTTGAGAATTTTCTATTAAATTTTCAGCAAAAATGTTGTTTTCTTAGTCTTGAGTGGTTAAAATGAAATTTCACAACTTTTGGCCACTCCTGGAAAAACGTTTTGGTACCCCTGAAAAAAAACTATTGAATTGACCCCCCTTAAAAATCCTTCCAACGCCGATGAACTGCACGGACTGACTGAGCTTTTCTCATAGCGTGAGAAGGACGAGGTCTTGTAGATATTGTAGGCGAGGGTTCTTGTTCTGTGACAATGTCTGACTGTTATGCTGTGTCACAATACCACAGTTTTGTCACAATGCTCGGTGACGCTGGCGCAACACGCCCGAATTATTGCATTAGATACGGGCGCTGTGTCAGTGCAGCTGTGCAGTTGATGGTTGTATGGGGCGCAAAACAGAGGATGAAGGGAATGCAAATCACAAATTTTAATTTATGCCAAGCAATTTTTGCGCCCCCTTCTAAGTGGCACCCATGTCACCAGCCATACCTACCATACCCTAGATACGCCACTGCCTCGATCCTATTGCCTCTTTAAGTAAGATTTACTTAAATGGCGCATTTGGGTGGCGCGATCGCCCGCTAATGCGCTGTCTTCTTTCCGTTGTGGGTTTTACAAAGTTTTTAGTGACAAATCCAAAATCATCTTCAGTAGTTATGAAATGATCAATGTCGAGGAATTGCACTTCGCCAGTCTGGTGAAACGCTAGTTTCTAATCAGGGTTGCCAGATGGTGCCGAATTCGACAAATGTTGCCAAAAATCACTGTTTTCTAAAAACTTTGCCAAGCTTTTGGCAGTATTTTAATGCCGAAATTTTGATATTTTTTCAAATGCCAACTATCAGTATTGACAAAACAATTCATTTTGGATTATGTATAATCAAAGTACTGCCAAAACTAAAACTTTACAGAGAAAATGCAGCATATTGTACTCAACATCTTGTACAAGTACGCCTGCAGATAATACGAATCTTCTGCATATACACCATAATACGTATGAATCTGATTAGACCTATTGCTTAAAGAATTGCTGGTAATCACTGCAGTGTACCTTTTATTCACAACACATCTTAACTGCGCATTTCTTTTAAAATATTGACTTGCTGTTGCTATGTTTCAGGTCTTGCAATATTTAGGTTTGTGTGCAATTAAAGTAATGATTTTGTAAAGAATGATTCAACTGGAATATTACTTCCAGTTTTTAACTAGGTTTATGAATCAAAAGAAAGCATTTCATAGCCAAGTATCAGAGACTATGATCTAAGATTAGCCGTCTCGATTCCCATCAAAACAAATATTTTCTTGATCGCCAAATTTTGAAAAGAAAAATATGGACAAACTATGAATAGTAAAAAGCATTAAATATCGATAAATCAATATTATAACATTGGCACTGTCAAACATTTTCTGCCAAAAATTTTCCATAATTGACCAACACATGCCATATTCTTTGTCCAACATCCGGCAACCCTGACCCTGGTTCCAAAACACTGTAGGCAAATGTTGAAGTTAGTGCATGTCGGATGCGTCCGTTAACTTTCCTGATTCGATTATCCAAATTATGTTATCGATGAATCTACGGAAAAATTCCGCCTCACGTCGAACACCAGCAATCAGCTGTTGGATGTGTACAGTAACGTTTGCTAATAAAACGGAGTGATTGTCATCGGTTTTATTCCATTTTGGAGGATATTATTGGTTGCCATAATGGGTGACACGTTGTTAAGGCAAACTTTGTTCAGTTTCAACAACGATTTTTCGGGTTTTAGTGTTGAAGATAGAATGCTTCTTCAGGGCATATTCAAGAGCTTTCGTCATAGTGTCTCTGCACAAGCTTGGATAAAGTGCTTTCACATCTTCCACCACATTCTTAAACGCGGGCCTTTCCTTTTCTGTTCCTAGCTTTTTAGTCTGGCAGTGTTTCCACTTGAGCTGATCTGCGACATATCGATACAGCGGGGCGAAGGTTATCTGGGCAAAACCCTTAAACAAACTTTTTGGGGCGGCTCGTTTGCCTTGAAAAGCGGGTAAGCATGAACCGGTGTATTGCATCGAAGACGCTTTGCTGACGCACCACTGATATTGCGGTACGAGTTGTCCTTCCATTTCGTGCTAGTTGTGTGTAGCATGAGTTTATCACTAACTGCACCCGTAGTGTGGAGTTCAATAACAAGATCGTTAAAATCTTTCCTGATTTTGTCAGGGTAAGCGTCGCTTCTATCTACCGGAACCTCTATTTGTTAGAATTGCAGCCGTTTTTTTATCATTACAGCGTCATAATCTTCGTAATTAAGAATAACAGATTTCCCGTCTTTATCTGCTCGGAAAATCAATATTTTTCCTCTGTTCTGTTAGCTTGAAGGGTCTCTTTGATCTCAAGGCAAACTGTTGTTGGTTCTGTAAGCGTCCAACACCAAAAGTTTCAGGTTGCTCAAATTTGTAAAACCCTTATCCATGCATGTGGTAATTATGTCATCAAATAAACCTCTATCAGGTCTAGAGATTTTGTGGATTTTAATTTTTTGGCAACACATAGTCGACATCATTTTATTCTCCAAGTACTGCACGCCATTCTGTTCGTTAGACGTGGTAGTGGCGCTTAGCCATTCTGCGTTTTCTACCAACCTACTCCAATTAGGTGTTGGAGCAAATCTTAATACTTTGCACAAAAAAGCTTAGTCGTGATCATCTAGTTCAACCGAATATTTGTTCAAAATCATTTTTTGTGCTTCTGCCAACACATCTTGCATTTGGCAGATACGAAGACGTTTTCTGTAACGTTAATTATCTTCAGAAAATTTCTGGCGACTCTTCGCATTGGCGTGCTTAATTATAGGCCTTGCTTTTAAATGCGACGAGGCTGTTTATTGCGCATGTAGTTGAAAGTCTTTATAAATCTTAATTTGGTCTTGACGTGTTCTCTGTAAAGGTCTCATCTTCAACTGTTGTTCAAGCCCTTCGGCGCTTATGTGTCCGCTTTAGCAATCTCCTTCAGTTGAAGTAAATCGTATCCAAGATTTATGTTTTTGTTGGTTGATCAACAAGGGAAGTCAATGCATTTCCGACGGTTAGCTGGGAGTTAGATGTTTCCTCTCATGCAACGCGTGAGAAACGTGCGCTTTTCTCTGGCTTCAGCACGTTTCAAACATTTCAGGAAAACTGGGCTAGTCGGGGTTCGCTTTCCGGGTCGACGACAATTAAAAACTCTGGGTTTGCTGCAGGTTTTACACTCTTACAGGAGTCAGCCGGCTGGGTTCCGCTTTTATAACAACTTTGCGATTATTCGGATATGAACATATCTATATGCAAGTAACTAGTCTCCGTAAAGGTGTCGAATCAATCAGCAAATGTTTTTGGAAAATCGATTTCACGTAACTAGACACATCCTCATTCCTGAAATCTGCAAGTAAAAGCTTACGGGTAAAATGTTGACACATCCGCAGTTTGTGTTTGAAAACGAGTCAGGTTTTGACGTTTACAAGCTGGTGTTGATTTTCATTCATTCACGGCGAAGTACGTATTTTAGCCAGGCGACTGCCTCCTGCACCAATTCAGAAGGGGAATGTTATTGTCTTCATAATTATTTGTCAGGTTATGTTTGCTTAAGATTTCAACCTCGAGCGACCGCAAAAGCTAAACAGGTGTACGAAATCGCTATTGCCTACCAAGCGCTCAGAAAAAGCAACTTGCGTTTTGAACTTTGTGGAAAACGATCTGCTTTCACAAATTGACAACCTTGTGGTTAAAAGTTCCGTAACTTTGCAAATTTCAGGATTTTTAGAAGCTTCAATTAAGTCTTGTCAACATTTGTGCACACCTGTAAGTTGTAGACTCAAACATATTTTGTTCTGACTTTTACTGAAACACCTGAAAGAGCCCACCATTGGGAAAGAGCTGTTGGTGAAAACGTGTTTCGTTCTAGCGCGCTGGTGATTTAAATATCTACAAAATGAAGATTTTCTTGCTTGTAATGGTGTTGAACTCAATGATGACAATAGCAGATCCTGCAGGTATGTATTTTTTATAATTGTGATAAAGGTGTGCAGTGTAAGACGTTTATTTTGCTCGACTGTCAACGTTTTGCTTTGTCACAAAAGTAACCCGTGGACTCAGCCTGTTCCTAATTCTGGAGTAGAAACTAATAAACTAAATTTCTGTTACCTTTGGCCGCACCTACAAATGAACAAATAAGCACCACTGAACTTCAAACTGTAAACGCATTTAAATCGTGGTGTATCGGAAGCCTGTAAGCACGACTGTTTAGGCAACAATATCATCTGATCAGTACTACTGCCATTGCATGATAACACAACCTACTGGAATGTAATTTAGCCACATCATCATCAAAACAAGACTAGCATCTCGGTTAAATTGAAAGAAACACACGGAGCAAATCGGCTGGAGGATTAAAAGTGAAGAGCTTTTTTATCAAGTCCATATCATTTAAGACCACCACTCTTTTTGATTTAGTCAGAAAATAATAATTTGTCTGCAGCTCTTGCTAACAGCTAAAACTATTCATCGAAAAATCAAACATTATTTCAATTTGCTTACAACAATTTGGTGCATTGACGACCTTATTTACTGAAAGTGCTTTTAATCGTTTCGAGGTTAGATCGTTGTGTCAGTGTAGCTGAAGGGCTGCAGGAAAGCCTAAAATTTCAAGCGCAGGATGTGTGATGACGAACGATTCTGAGTGTGTAACGGACTTATTTCCCACGCTTTCTTGGTGTGGAGACAGCAGAACTATCAGACATTGCTGAAAACCGTGAGATATTTCGAGTCTTATGGCTGCTGCCCCTGCGACCCTCCCTAGAGGAAAAGGGAGTATGAAAATGAAAAAATAAATAAACAACTGAATGTTACCAGGCTTGGAATAGCAAATAAAGAATTTGACTCTGACGACAGTATCCTAAATCATAGGGAAATTAGGCATAATCTAATTTGGTGAAAATGACACTTTTTACAATCATTGCAAATCAAATATCTCTTGTAGTTTTGGTAGTTTAGTCGTAGTCCTTTTCAAGAAGGTGCAGAACTGCAAGCATACGTTGTAGCCGAACGCACATACAACGTAGATGCAAATGCCATGCACTACTTGTAAGCAATGCGCAAGTTTTTACGAGCAGTAGTTGCAAAATAAAGATGGAAGCAACCGCCTTCACGCTTGCATGTATAACAAAGGAGCATTAACTTCAGTGTTTAAAGATCTCCAATGCAAAGCAATTCCTAAGCAGGGGCGTTGCAGTGCGTGTTGCCATTGCAACAGTTAACAGTCACCTTCAGGAGGCAGAAACACGTTCTTTTATGATCTTGCAGATCCTACAGGTGTTTGATAATACATACGACAAAGCACGGAAATGGATAATTTTTCTTTTTACGTAATGTTTTTGAACACACTTGCAGTTACCACAATACATTGGTCAAGGTTAGTGTTGAGTAACACTGCTTGAAGCTATAGAGATTTTATACCGCAATACTTTAGCACCAATCCTGCAGCCCTAAATCTACTGGCTTACCTTGAACCTCAAATTACTACTCATCGAACGTTTCAGACGTGCTCCTGAAAAGATTGTTTACTTTGTTTATGGTGAACGTTGTTCGGTGTTCTTTGTGTCAGTTCAAAGTTCTCATCAATTTTTCCCTACGTGCGTCTGTACATGTTACCTTGAGCAGGAAAAATACGTTATTCAAACTTGAATCTTTCACCTATTTTTTAGCAGTGCAACAAATAGTTTCGTTTAACAAATGAACTACTTACAAAACTGCTGAAATATAAATTATGCAACCTTTTATCGATTTAGAGTTAGCTTTCCACAACAGATTGGCTTAACATAATTTTTTATTTTTTCCTGGCAAACAAATGAAAAGTACTTTCAGAAAAAAACACAATTTGAACAATTTTGCAGACAACGAAAAAGCGATTTCTCTGTTGGCCGCTACGAACTCAGTTGATTCTTCCTCAACGGAATATTCTTCTGTGGCAGGAACAGATATCCGAGTTATTTCCATACGTTTAACCAAACAGTGACAACGAATGTACTGCAAGAGAAAGTACGGAATCGAAATAGAAACTCGGTGGTTCGATTTCGTACGCACCAGAAAACAGTGTTTAGCTTTAACCAGAAATGACACCCTCATTTAGTGAAAAAATTTATGGCTTTTGATCCTCAAAGTTCCCATCTGTGAATCTGCGCATTATCTTTTGAAAGATATTATTTAACTTTTGTTTGGTGGATTTTAAGCGACATGAAGCTCATTGGTGAGCCTTTGACACCAGGGTTGCGGAGCCGTCGTAAAAATGTCGCAGCTCCGGCTCCGGCGCTCTTCTTTTCATGAACATTGCGCCGGCATCCGGCTCCAGCGCTCTTGGTTGTCGTGAGTGTAGCTCTGGCTCCAAAACCATCTTTTTTCTTAGCATGGCTCCGGCTTCTGTGCGTTTTCACACACTAATATTTTAAATCGTCTTGGTGTGCCTCTAGTTCACTGGAAAAAGAAATGTATCCAATACGCAAAACTAAAAGAATATACCCTATCAAGCTTTTGAGTAGGTTAATCTGGTAGTTTTTAACAATCACAGCTCTTACCATGAGAAAATCAGCGAAAAAACGAGCACAGGTTCAGACGAATCGGAAACAGCTGCCAGCAGAAACGTAACTCAAGATAACGGTGATATAAACAAAATCGGGAAAGGCAGTCGCTGGTTTTGCCGTCAATGCTTCATGATCTTTTGTTATTTCTTACGACCGGAATCAAGAAAACAGCTGTTTGGAAAACTACATTTGTGTCGAGTATTTAGACACAGTCCAGTCCCAAGCGACCAAGTGTTTTTGCACTCGTTGCATGCTTAGCCTGTTGCAGTCTTGGCGATTCCAGCTAATAGCTCTCCTCGGTCAAACCGTGCAAAGAGCGCAAAACGCATAAATCGACCACCGCTCGCATGTGTTCTTTATACCGTGCACACATTTGCATTAACACAAATGACAAGATGTGTTAAAACACACTTTCTTCGAAAAAATAGTATGGCTTCTAGCAAGATATTCACCTATGGCTTTTTTAAAATAGCTTCAAATGTCTGATTTCTTATCTTTTGCACTCATAATAAGCAGTGACGAATCGCAAAGTTAAGAACAATTTAACCTGCAAAGCCGAGGAGAAAATAAGACTGGTTACCATGCTGACAACATAAAATTTGTTTCCACAAATGAAAACCTCAGGAAATAAACACATTTATTTACATTGCATTTTAATACCCTGTTGAAAATGCACTGACATGCTAAGCTATGCTAGTTCGTTACCAATTAGTTATCACTTTCATGTTATTCTGCTGCTAGTGAACGTAATGGCTCCTAGTGAACTTTGCCAGTAATCTAGTAAACCTTGCTAGTAAGCCTAATGGTTTCTAATAAAACTTCCTATTTTGTAATGGCGTGCAGTGCATTTTACGCTTAGGTCTGCAATGGTATCAAATTCAATTACACTCGCTGCTAACAGCATGATTACACAGTCATGAAAGCTATTGACATAAGTACTGATTATAGCTTAGTTTTTTTTAGATCGCTACATTACTACAGATCCAGTTTGATCATTCTGACAACAAAGTAAGATGTTGTGGTACGTTTTTCCAACCTTTGTCTTGCTTCTACAAGCAGCACCACGACTGTCCAGGTACGATGTCACAGCCTTAGTGATGATTAAACCAAGGAAATATCAAAGACTCGCAGATCCACTGATGCAGTCTGGTGTCGTAACTCGTAATAATCGCGTTCAGTGTGCTATAAAGAGCACTGTTTTAGGTAAAGTAAGTCTAGTTTTCAGTTAATTTGGCAAAACCGTTAGTATCTGAGAAGGGAGCAGGAGCTACCTCTCAAATGGCCATAGCTCCAGCTCCGGTCCTAAACTTTAAACTGAGTTCCGGATCCTTCTGATTTTTAATGTGAGATCCGGCTCCAGTTCCAGGCAAAATGCCCAGCACCGGCGCTCTGGGTCCGGGCTCCGCAGCCCTGTTTGATACCGACAGTATTTGTTGAGCGATTATCCTGAAAGGTTGGATTGATGATGACTTTTATTCCGAATCAGAGGTAACATACTGCTAAAGCAAATTTGTAATTGATTGGTCTGGCGCTTCTGTTTTGATCCGAACAATTGCATGTTTCACACAGCACAGCTGTAAACATCAACTAAGGCAAGATTGTAACCCTGAACAAAAAATCTAGAAGTATGTTTGTTGAAACAGCTGCACCTACAACGATTTCCACCAACTTTTTTCTAGACTGTTTTGTAATTTTTTATGGTAAATGCATCTTATGCTAGTTGCAGCAGCACTCTCACTTATTTTTGATGTCCTGGAGGCGCTCAGAACAACAAACAATAACCGACGGCCTTTCAAATGTCTCACCTATCATAGCACGATTACTGCTGACGTATACGTTAAGAAGTGCTTAATGCACGTCAATTATTGTTGAGGGTACTTGAGCATTTTTTTATCCAATCATCGATTGTTGACATCTTTCCCTAACTATGCAGCTGAAACCCTAAGAACTCTTCCTCAGATAATTAGTTTGTGTTGGTGAGATGTTTATTGACCACTGTTTGAGAAGAAAAAATACAAGAACTATTTTGTTTTGCTTTAAAATCTACTCTAATAAATTATCTCAGTTTTTTTCTCTCAACCGGAGAAATTTTGCGTGTTGCTGTAAGTGCAGATGTCAACTCTTGTTTTGACCTACATCCGATAAGAAAAGCAGCGGTTCAAACTATTTTTTCACATGTCCTTGCAGTCCAACATGTTTCAGCCCAAATCAAGCATCTAGTGGGGTATCTTATAACTTACCACTAAACTATGTAAGCAAGTTGAGAAACAATCACCACCTCTGGGAGTTCTATGTAGGATATTGATACCCCACAACCAGGGAGTCGGAGTAAAAAAATTTTGCAGTTTTACCCAGAGTCGGAGTCTTGATATTTCTATTCCCGGTGTTGGAGTTTTAAAAAAATTCGCTGACTCCGACTCCGGCAATGCAGTTAAAACACTCAAATAAAAAACCATTGTGCAGTGACATTTATTTACGTCGTCACAATACAATTACGACGCTTCGCTTCCAGACAGTTCTTGATTACTCTGGAGCTCTTACCTGAGAAGTGTTGCCAGGTTGGCATTTTTAAGGCCAAATTCCATAAATTTGGCCTTTTTCAAAGTTGTTTGGCATGAAAAAATGTTTTTTTGGCATGTACGTCATGCTTTGGCAATTTTTGATGGTGTTGGCATGAAAAAACAATGTCTGGCATTTTTTAAAACCTCTGTCTCAGTTACTGCTGTCGGCTTGGAATTATAGAACTTTTTCTCAGGACAAGGTCCTCTCCTTTCTACCACGGTCCCGTCCTCCAAGATACAAGCGGCTTTGACTTGTAAGCAGTGGTGAAAGTAGAATAATTTTCTTACCGGAACGATCTAGTATTTATCAATACCGTCCCGAAATTTCAGCCATAATTGTAAACAAGTAATCAAGAACACGTCTACTTTTTGCCCACCCCCTATTGTACATCTTAAAAACACAAAAAATGTGTTGTGCATTTTTAAAATAGCCATTTCAAAATCAAGCAAAAAGTGTTATAGGCTACTTTTCACTAACTTCGAAAGTGGGTCAGGCAATGCAGCTTGAGTTGTCTAAATGTAAAACCTTCACCATTTCCCGGACGTCAAGAGATTACCACAACACAAATATAGAAAGTTATTTAAAAGCTTTCCACAAAGGTTCATAGTAATTATCCTCTTTCGGCTTTTGACGAGCCATGCCACTTGTTGAGTGAGCTACTCTTCTCCCTTTTCCAAGCCATGTTTTGACGTATGGATCTGGATCCCATGCTTGGCTGGGAGGTCCAACAGTGCTGATAAAGAGCAGGTTGGCGGCATTGTTTGTAGTTATCAGACTTCTTCTATCGTTAATAATATTGTTCATTGCGCTAAACCCTCGCTCACAGTCGGCATTGCTTGGTGATAGAGTGTCAACTGCCACAAGCAGCTTGTTGAATTTATTAGAAATACTTCTTCCACCACTTGACTTGTATTCAATAAAACCAAGATGAATTTCTTGGTTGTTGAGATGAAAGGTCTTACATAAACTTTTCACTTCGTTTTCGCCAAATCGAGGATTTTCATGTACCCAGTTGCGTGGATTCAAAACAGCCATTTGACTAACAAGGTTTTCGTACATCTCTTGGCGAGTTGCAACAACGCTAGCCTGTGCTCTGTTTGATACCGTAGTGAAGAGCCTTTGTTTCATGTTGTCAGCTACAGCTCGAATGAACTGAGCCTGGTTGATGACTGGGCCTCTACCTTCTCTCAATTGCACTTCCTGAAACGACATTGCTTCTTCTGCACGTTGAGCCAAAATAGAATGCTCTCCCGGAGAAACAACAAGGCTTTCTATTCTTCTTATATAAACAGTTAGTAAGTTTTGCGCTTTTGGCAGCGTGGTACTTCTGTTTTGTAGTGTTTCTGACAAGTTTTTTAGTTCATTCAAGACATCCGCCATTAGCGCTAAATTTTTGACAAAACTGGTTGT